>Ga0209461_10000018_pt1 | contig 193457 bp, 168 predicted proteins | sample AgamicAsMarz_FD_187162 | JGI IMG/M metagenome (GOLD analysis project Ga0209461, IMG submission 187162) | Agave microbial communities from Guanajuato, Mexico - As.Ma.rz (SPAdes) (version 2) | ecosystem: Host-associated > Plants > Phyllosphere > Phylloplane/Leaf | place: Guanajuato, Mexico... | reverse complement strand
AGTATTTATTGATCCTTGCAGTGTGTTGCATCCTGTTGGGAGCTGGCTCGATTTATGGTTTATACAAATACATAGAGCCACAGCTGCCCGACGTAAACACGCTGAAAGATGTGCGTCTGCAAACCCCTATGCAGGTTTACAGCGCCGATGGCGATCTGATCGCCCAGTATGGCGAAATGCGCCGTATTCCTTTGACTCTGCAGCAAGTGCCACCTGTGATGGTGAAAGCGTTTATTGCGACCGAAGATAGCCGTTTTTATGAGCACCATGGTGTTGATCCGGTGGGTATTTTCCGTGCGGCCAGCGTTGCGCTGGTCTCCGGTCACGCCTCACAGGGTGCCAGTACTATCACTCAGCAGCTGGCCCGTAACTTCTTCCTGAGTCCGGAACGCACCCTGATGCGTAAAATAAAGGAAGCGTTCCTGGCGATCCGCATTGAGCAGTTGCTGAACAAAGATGAAATACTTGAGCTCTACCTGAATAAGATCTACCTCGGCTACCGTGCTTATGGCGTTGGCGCAGCCTCACAGGTCTATTTTGGTAAGCCGGTTGACCAGCTGTCGCTGAGTGAGATGGCGATGATTGCCGGTCTGCCGAAAGCCCCTTCCACCTTTAACCCGCTTTACTCGCCGAGTCGTGCCCTGTCGCGCCGCAACGTGGTGCTGGCGCGTATGCTGGATCAGCATTACATCACGCAGCAGCAGTATGACGAGGCGCGTAATACGCCGCTGGTCGCGAAGTATCACGGTCCGGAAATCGCTTTCTCTGCCCCCTATCTCAGCGAGATGGTGCGTCAGGAGATGGTGAAACGCTACGGTGAGAATGCCTACACCGACGGTTACAAGGTCTACACCACCGTGACCCGTCGCCTGCAGGAAGCCGCGCAGACCTCAGTTCGCAATAACGTCATGGCCTACGATATGCGTCATGGCTATCGCGGCCCGACCAGCGTGCTGTGGAAAGTGGGTGAACCGGCCTGGGATCAGACGAAAATTGAGAAAGCGCTGAAGACGCTGCCGGTCTATGGTCCGCTCAATCCGGCAGTAGTAACGGAAGCGCGCAGCGATGAAGCGACGGTGATGCTGAAAGATGGCAGCAATGTGTCGCTGGCATTAGCGGGTGTGCGCTGGGCGCGTCCTTATAAGTCTGACACCGTGCAGGGCCCGACGCCGAAAAGCGTGACGCAGGTATTGCAGGCCGGCCAGCAGATCTGGGTGCGCAAAGTGGGTGATGAGTGGTGGCTGGGCCAGGTGCCGGATGTGAACTCGGCGCTGGTCTCGCTGGATCCGAATGATGGTGCGGTGCGCGCGCTGGTAGGCGGCTTTGCCTTTAACCAGAGCATGTTTAACCGTGCGACCCAGGCGCTGCGTCAGGTCGGCTCTAACATCAAGCCTTTCCTCTATACCGCCGCAATGGATCGCGGGCTGACGCTCGCCTCAATCCTTAACGATGTGCCGATTTCACGCTGGGATGCGGGTGCGGGTGCTGACTGGCGTCCCAAGAACTCACCGCCAACTTACGATGGTCCGATTCGTCTGCGTCAGGGTTTAGGCCAGTCGAAAAACGTGGTGATGGTGCGTGCGATGCGTGCGATGGGCGTGGATTACGCCGCTGAGTATCTGCAGCGCTTTGGTTTCCCGGCTCAGAACATTGTTCACACCGAATCGCTGGCATTAGGTGCGGCCTCATTTACCCCGTTACAGGTGGTGCGCGGCTACTCCGTGATGGCGAATGGCGGCTTCCTGGTCGATCCTTACTTCATCACCCGGATTGAGAACGAACAGGGCGGCCTCGTATTTGAAGAGAAACCGAAGATCGCCTGCCCGCAGTGCAATCTGCCGGTGATCTACGGCGAGACCAAAAAAGCACTGGCCCTGAATGAAGAGAGCGTCGAGAACGTTGCTGCCTCTAATAACAACCAGAATCAGGCCGTTCCTCAGCCTGAACTGGAGCAGGTTCCCGCTCAGGCACAACAGGGTGAGCAGCAATATGCGCCGCACGTGATCAACACCCCGCTCACCTTCCTGATCAAGAGCGCGCTGAACAGTAACATCTTTGGCGAACCGGGCTGGATGGGAACAGGCTGGCGTGCCGGGCGTGACCTCAAGCGTAATGATATCGGCGGTAAAACCGGTACCACTAACAGCTCGAAAGATGCCTGGTTCTCGGGTTACGGCCCTGGCGTGGTCACCTCAGTCTGGATCGGCTTTGATGATGCGCGCCGCAATCTGGGCCGCAGCACGCTCTCCGGCGCCATTCCCGATCAGATTTCGGGCTATGAAGGCGGTGCGAAGAGCGCGCAACCGGCATGGGATGAGTACATGAAGAGTGCGCTGGATGGCGTACCGGTGCAGCCGTTAACGCCGCCGGATGGTGTGGTCACGGTGACGATCGATCGCAGCACCGGCAAGCTGGCAAATGGAGGGGGTAACACCCGTCAGGAGTACTTCATCAATGGCACCCAGCCAACCGAATATTCGGTTCATGATGTGGGTACCACCATTATGGATAACGGTGAGAGTCACGAGCTGTTCTGATGTGATATCTGCAATGTGAAATATCTGAGGCTGGTCACCTGAAGTGATCAGCCTTTTTTATTGGCCCGCTTATCCTGATGAAACACGCGATGCTTTTCGTGCATGAGCGACTCAGTCAACTGGGATGGGAAAAAAAGAAAGGTAAAAGCCGGAGAGAGATCATCATCTGTTGCTGAGGAAAATGCCGATCACCCTGAGCGATCGGCATTAAATCAGTCAGATAATATAAAGCAATGTGTATGAATCGATTCAGAAAGTGAACCTAAAAAAGAATATAGTTATTATATCGCTATGATTAGCTTAGTCTTCCCTGGTGCCAGCAAACATAGTTATTGGCATATCAGCTGAACAACGATAACCAGCTTAATATTAATTGCGCCTAATAACAGGAGGGATATTAACTCTTGCGCATCGCTTATCATCATGATAGGAATAGAAAGCCCGACATCCTCTTTTTTGATTTAATCACCTATGGATACTTTTATATATGGAAATTAAAGTGGGTCATACGCAAGACCCCAAAACTGAAGAGTATATTATTCAGCGACTCTGGCAGCATAATGGACGCTTTGCTGACATCAATATGAAAACGCTGAATGTTATCCTGTATGACGACCAGAAAAATATCCAGGGTGGCCTGTTAGCCCATACCTGGTGTGGCACGCTGGATATTCATTATTTATGGATAGAGGATGCCTGGCGCCTGCATGGCACAGGACGTCAGCTGATGCAGGCAGCGGAAGAAGAAGCGCGCAATCGAGGCTGCCATATGTCCATCGTTGATACGTTAAGTTTCCAGGCTCGTGGTTTTTACGAAAAGCTGGGTTATCGCGTCTATGGCGAACAGGATGGATATGCGCAGCGCTACGCACGTTATTATCTGGCAAAAAGATTATAATCTGAATGCTTTCAGCGAGGCGCCATGGACAGCCCATACCGTAGTATTGATGATTTCATTTCTGCATTCGCCACCACCATGGATTTATTACCGACACCCTGGGGTTTTAAGAATGCCGCATCGCAGCATCTTTATATGAATGAAGCTGCAAAAATGTATACTGCTACGCCTAAAAGTTATTTATTTGAGGGAAAAAGAGACAGTGAGTTCCCCACGCGCTGGAGTGATTGCGCCGATGAATTCTGCGAGCATGACCAACAGGTAAAATTGAATAACAGTAGCGTGGCCGTGATTGAAACCCACTACTGGTATGGCAACAATTATCTCACTCCTTTTATCAGCGAGAAATACCCTGTTTTCGACAACCGAAATCAGTGGCTGGGCTGCATCTGGAATGCACGTCCGGTGGATAACCTTACGGCAATGAGCTTTATCGATCCCAAAAAATCTTCTGTACTGACGACGCGTCTTGAGCACCCCCTTTTTACCCCCGCCGAGCTGGATGTCATTTTCCTGTTGCTACGGCGATTCAGCGCGAAAGAGATTGCCCGCATCTACAACCTCAGCGTAAAAACTATCGGTAACCGCATCACCACGCTTTATCAAAAAGCGGGGGTGCATTCGCTACAACAATTTGAGAGCTACTGTCGTGCGGAGTCACTGGAGAATTATCTGCCAGAGAGGTTTCTCAGCACAGGCGTTATTTATATATAAACCGGTAAGGAAACCATATTTTGAGTAAATTTGATGATTATCCACTGAGCCCTGTACCTGCAAATAAAAGGCTCTCACTGCTTAGCGTCGCTATTGTGCATATGGGCATGCTGACTGCGCTGGATCAGTTTATGCTTGGCGCGGTTCTGGGCAACAGTATGACGCCGGGCGAGGCGTTTACCGCAATCACTCTGGCCAGCCTGCTATTTGGCGTGCTGACCTTCGCGCTCGGCTATGCAGGGATGCGCGAGGGATTGCCGGGCAGTCTGCTGGCTCGCTGGTGTGGTTTTGGTCGCCACGGCTCAGTGTTCATTGGTCTGCTGGTCGCGGTCAGCCTGCTGGGCTGGTTCGGCATTCAGAATGCCGTTTTCGCCCGATCGCTGAGCTATGCCCTTAACGGCAAAATCAGCTTTGCAGAGTCGGCAGCGCTTTCAGGAGCCGTGTTGACTTTACTGGTTACCTTTGGCTTTAAGGCGCTGCGCTTTACCGCACGCATTGCGGTTCCGCTCTTCATCGTGCTGGTCGGCTGGATTTTCTGGCACGCTTTCCACGGCCAGTCTGGCCAGATGACGCCGCCGGTTATTGCGAGCGAAACCATTACCGTGAGCGCCGCCATTACCATGGTAATTGGCGGTGCAATCCTGGCCAGTCTGATGACTCCCGACCTGACGCGTTTCTCACGTAACGGTAAAGATGTCTTCGCCATTACGCTGCTGACCATTCTGGCGGGAGAATATGGGATTAATGGGCTGGCGATTCTGATTGCCAGAGAATTGCAGACCTCAGACATCATCGCGATTATTACTCAAACTACCAGCTCACTGGGTTTGCTGGTTGTAGTATTTTCTACCCTGCGCATTAACGACCTGAATCTCTATTCGTCAACGCTGGGCATCGCCAATGCGATTGAAGGCTTAACCGGCTATAAACCGCGTTATCCTGTGATTACGCTGCTGCTCGGCATGCTTGGCACACTCTGTTCAATTCTTGGGATTCTTGATCGTTTTGTCGATTTTCTGGAACTTCTGGGGGTCATCTTCCCGCCAGTACTGGGCGTGATGATCATTGATTACTATGTGCTGAAAACTGACCGCCAGACGCTGGCGCTGAGCCGCAACAGCAATTCCTTACCGGCAACGTCTCAGCTTATCGGCTGGCCCGCACTGATTGCCAGCGCAGCGGGCGCAGCCACCGGGCTGTTGGTTGAGCGCGGCGTACCGGTACTTAATTCGATTCTTGTGGCATGCGTGGTTTATCTGTTGACCGCCCCGCTGTTGAAGCCCGCATCAGCCATACAGGAAAATGCAAGAGCAGAATAAAATCGAAACGCGCCTGCTGACAGGCGCGTTTCCTTACTTATGCGCTCGCTCAGTAACTCAGCCGTCCCTGCTTCACCAGCCATTCGCGCGCCATAAACAGCGCACTGACATTACGAGCCTCGCGGAAATCGGGTTCATCCAGCAGCGACATCATATCGCTCAGCGGCCAACGGTGGACAATCAGCGGCTCCGGCTCATCGCCTTCCAGCTTTTCAGCGTAGAGACCTTCCGCCACCACGATGTTCATTTTGCTGGAAAAGTAGGAGGGTGCCATGGTGAGTTTGCCCAGCGTTGTCAGCTGTTCGGCACCAAAACCGACCTCTTCTTTCAGTTCGCGAACTGCCGCTTCATTCACGGTTTCACCTGAATCGATCAGCCCCTTGGGGAAACCAAGCTCATAGGTTTCCAGTCCGACGGCATACTCCTGAATCAGGATCAGATGGTCATCAATAATCGGCACAATCATCACCGCTTCACGTTCTGAGGGCTTCATCCGCTCATAAACGCGATGCGCACCATTGCTGAAAGTCAGATCGACCGATTCAATGGTGAATAACCGTGAACGTGCCACGGCGGTGATATTGAGGATGTCAGGTTTTTTTGGAATTTTCATATCAGCCTCAAATTATTTTGCGCCGGCTATCTGGAGCGAATTAGCATACCTAACCACAGGCAATTGTGCGACAGTCAGACAATCACGTTATCGTTACACAGATTACATCGATTGAATAACAGCCTTTGGTTATCAGTTAAGACTAAATTTGCATTAGTCAATATGCTGCGATAAGTTTCAGATAATACCGATATTTAATCCAGTCTGAGCCGGTTACCATTCGGACAAGGCAGGGTTTAACAAATGCTAATCAGATATACGCTGGCACTATTTCATCGGGTGTCTGACTCCTCAGGGTTATATAATCTTCCGGAATGCCTCTTTTATAGTGAGCATAACCGAAAGCGAAAGTTTAAAGTGAAGGCAGCATTTTGGCTGAATTGAGCAGAGCATGAGCACAATCTTGATGATCCTGGCCATAGTGCTGACCTGTTCAATCCTGGCAGGCATTGGGTTCTGGTACGCTATGCGGCATCGTCCGCCGTTGGCGAAACCTCTGCCATTTATCAGTCCGCCCTGCCGTAAACTCTCTGCTCAGGAGCGTGAGGCGGTTGATAAGTATGTCGCCGCGCTGGAAAAGCAGCCCCGTACCACGGTGACGACCGATAAGCGCAGCGCGTCCGAACGACTGACGCTGACGGCACAAAGCAACAATGTCTACCCCGTTACCCGTGCGATTACCCGCTACGGACTCTCCACGGACGATCCCCATAAATGGCGCTACTACCTAGATGAAGTTGAAGTTCATCTGCCGCCGCTGTGGGAGCAGTACATCGCCGACGAAAACTACGTTGAGTTAATCCGCACCCAATCTATTCCACTGGTGATCTCGCTGAACGGCCACTCGCTGGTGGATTACGCCGTGGATCAGCAATCGCAGCCGACGCTGATGCGTCCGGTGTCGACCAACGCCTCTATCCGCAAAGCGGAAACGGAAAACGTCGAACTGCTGCAGGTGCGCAAAGAGACGCCGGAAGAGTATCGTCTGTCGCGGCCAGATGGCACGCGTGAAGCGGTGCTCATCTCTCTTGCCTTCTTACTCTTCTTCTTCAGCCTGTTAGTCCCCGCAACGCTGATGATCTGGCTGGTGCTGACGGGTGCAGTCATGATTGCCGCCAGCCTGTGGCTGCTCTACCGCATTCCGGGTGAGCGCGGCCTGCGTGACATACACTGCCTGCGCGGCGCGCCAAAGCGCTGGGGCCTGTTCAGCGAATCGAACCAGGAGCAGAGCAATATCACACTGGGGATTATTGACCTCGCCTATCCACCACACTGGCAGCCTTATGTCGCGCACGATCTCGGACAGGTGACGGATGTGGAGATCTACCTTAACCGTCAGGTGGTGCGTCAGGGTCGCTTCCTGTCGCTGCAGGATGAAGTCAAAAACTTCCCTATTCAGCGCTGGCGGAAAAACGTGGTGCTGGCCTGTGGTTCACTGATGGTGCTGACCATGCTGGTCACCTGGATCCCGCTCGGCATGCCGATCAAGCTCAGTCTGGCCTGGGCCAGGGGCACTGACAGCCTGGAGGTCAGCAGCGTCGATAAACTCAGCAGCGTGCCCCTGAATATTGGCGACAACCTCAAAGTGAGCGGTACCGGCATGTGTTCGGTGCCGGACAACTATCAGAGCAACCGAAGTTACGCCTTCATGCCGTTCGACTGCTCGGCGGTCTACTGGAATAACGCCACGCCGTTGCCGCAGCCACAATCGGACATTATTGATAAAGCCGCTGCTCTGCTGGAGACCACCACAAAGCAGCTGCATCCGGAAACCAATACCGATCCTAAACTAAATCCGCAGCTGGCCTCCGCGATTCAGAAGTCCGGCATGATCCTGCTGGATGACTTCTCCGATCTGGTGATGAAAACGCAGGATCTCTGTAATCAGCCACAGGATTGTATGCGCCTGAAAAATGCGCTGGTGAACCTGGGCAATGCTAAAGACTGGGAAGCGCTGATGCGTCGCGCAGATTCCGGCCAGCTAAACGGCATGAATGTGCTGCTGCGGCCGGTCAGTGCTGAAGCCCTGGAAAACCTGGTCAATACCGCCACCTCGACCTTCTTTTTCCGCGAAACCCGTCGTGCAGCGGAAAATCTTAACAGCCCGCCGCCAGGGGGTTTTCTGATCGTCAGCGACGAGGGCCGCCAGCTGGTGAATCAGCCTCAGCCAACCGTGTCGCTGTTTGATCTTGATCCGCCCTCTCAGTGGCGCGAACTGCAACGTATCTCCGCCATGCTGCTGCATACGCCTTTCAGCGCCAGCGGCATCATCACCAGCATTTCAACGGATGCCAACGGCACGCGTCATATCGTGCTGCATAATGAACCGGATGCCATGGCGCAATGGCGCTATCTCGGCACCGTATTGCTGCTGCTGGTGCTGTTAACCTGCGGTGTGATCAATGGGTTACTGGCGCTGCGCCGTATGCACCTTAATCGCCAGCGCATGATCGATATCCAGCACTATTACGACAAGTGCTTCAATCATAACCTCGGCACTTTGCAGAGCGTGCGCCCGATATTCTGAGCCCTGCCCTTCTGTGCTACCCTGTCGCCCGGTTTTTTTACAGGGTGAAACATCCGCATGCTCAACTGGTCTGAGATTGATACCGTGCTGCTCGACATGGATGGCACGCTGCTGGATTTGGCGTTTGATCGCCACTTCTGGCTGGAGCATGTGCCTGAACAACTCAGTCAGCAACGCGGCATCACCCGGGCGGAAGCCGAAGCGATCATCGCGGAAAAGTATCAGGCCGTCGCCCATACGCTAAACTGGTATTGTCTGGATTACTGGGCAGAAGCGCTGGCGCTGGACATCCGTGCCATGACCTGGGCGATGCGCAGCCGCATTGCGCTGCGTGACGATACGCTGCCTTTTTTGCAGGCTCTGCGCCGCGCGGGCAAGTCCACTATCCTGCTGACCAACGCGCATCCTTACAATCTGGACGTCAAACTGGCGCAGACAGGTTTAGCGCCGCACCTTGATTTATTACTTTCCACCCATACCTTTGGGTATCCGAAAGAAGACCAACGTTTATGGCAGGCGGTACAACAGCACACCGGCATTTCTGCGCCGCGCACGCTGTTTATCGATGATAGCGAAGTGATTCTGGATGCTGCGGCGTCATGGGGCATCGGCGAGTGCTTAGGCGTAAAGAACCCCGATTCGGGTCGTCCTGAGCAAATCTTTCAGCGTCATCGCGCCACCGGCGACTACCGGACGCTGATCTGAGTCAGGAGCAGCAATGAAGAAAGAGAAAAGCAGCGAAGAGGTACGCCTCGACAAATGGCTGTGGGCCGCGCGCTTTTACAAAACCCGGGCGATTGCGCGGGAGATGATTGAAGGCGGCAAAGTGCATTACAACGGCCAGCGCAGCAAACCCGGCAAGGTGGTAGAGCTGAATGCGGAACTGACACTGCGTCAGGGCAACGATGAACGCACCGTGGTGGTGGCGGACATCAGCGCTCAGCGCCGTCCGGCCAGCGAGGCCCAGCAGCTCTATCGCGAAACCGATGCCAGCATTGAAAAACGCGAAAAAATGGCGCAGGCGCGCAAAATGAATGCGCTGACTATGCCCCATCCCGATCGGCGACCTGACAAAAAAGAGCGTCGCGATTTGATGAAGTTTAAATTATCGGGCGATGAATAACGCCGTCTTAGCTGACGCGCCATCGCCCCGTACCAGTGAGAGAAAAAATATGTCAGCCCAGGATCAACTGCACCGTTATCTGTTTGAAAATGCCGCCGTGCGCGGCGAGCTGGTGAACGTCTCTGACACCTGGCGTGAAACCGTAAAGAACCATGACTATCCGGCACCGGTTAAAACGCTGCTGGGTGAGATGCTGGTCGCCACCAGCCTGCTGACTGCCACGCTGAAGTTTGATGGCGAAATCACCGTGCAATTGCAGGGTGACGGTCCGCTGTCGCTGGCGGTGATCAACGGTAACAACAACCAGGAACTGCGCGGCGTAGCGCGTATCAAAGGCGACATCCCGGACGACAGTACCCTGAAAAGCATGGTGGGCAATGGCTATCTGGTGATCACCATTTCCCCTGAAAAGGGCGAACGTTATCAGGGAGTGGTGGGACTGGAAGGTGAAACTCTGGCGGAGTGCCTGGAAGATTACTTCATGCGCTCAGAGCAGTTGCCAACGCGGCTGTTTATCCGCACCAGCGACAAAGGCGCCGCGGGTATTCTGCTGCAGGTGATGCCTGCGCAGGATACGGAGAAAGAGGTTTTCGACCATCTGGCAACGCTGACCGAAACCATTAAAACGGAAGAGCTGATCGATCTGCCTGCGAATGAAGCGCTGTGGCGTCTCTACCATCAGGAAGAGGTCACCCTCTACGATCCGCAGCCGGTGATCTACAAATGCACCTGCTCGCGTGAGCGCTGTGGCGAAGTACTGACCACGCTGCCGCAGGAAGAGGTTGATGAGATCATCGCGGAAGATGGCAAAATCGACATGCACTGCGACTATTGCGGCTCAAACTACGTGTTTGACGCCGTCGATATCGCCGGTATTCGCAGCCACTCCCTTGAGAATAATAACCAGCTTCACTGATTTATCGGGCGGCTTCTGCCGCCCCTTCCCCGCCGCCAATGCCTATCCCCATAATTTTTCAGACAAATTATCTTTTTTTACTTTCATAACATCTTTTAAACGTTCGAAACATAGCCTTAACGCGCCCTGAGTCGCATTTTTAGATCACTGCCCTTTTTCCCTTAACGCAGAAGAGTAAACTGCGCGCGATCGTGCAAACGCCCGGAAGTCAGAGGCAGATGCCCTGAATTGCCCGGTGATCTTTGCAGGCTGTCGTGACGAAGCGCAGTCGACTGTCAGTGATTTGCCGCACCCGATACAACAGCCGGTGGCACGATCCCAACCTATCTCTGCTTTGCAGAACAGACACCGATTTAAGGAGCAGTAAAATGCGCGTTAACGGCCTGACCTCGCAAGACCTTGCCGCTTTGGGCATCGTGGATACCACGGAAGTGGTTTACAACCCTGATTACGACACGCTTTTTCAGGAAGAGACGCGCCCGGACCTCGAAGGTTTTGCTCGTGGCACCCTGACGCAGAGCGGCGCGATTGCAGTAGACACCGGGATTTTCACCGGGCGATCGCCAAAGGATAAGTACATTGTGCGTGACGACACCACGCGCGATACCCTGTGGTGGAACGACCAGGGCACCGGCAAAAACGACAATCAGCCCCTGTCGCAGGAGACCTGGAACGCGCTGAAAAGCTGCGTCACCCGCCAGCTTTCCGGCAAGCGCCTGTTTGTGGTGGATGCGTTCTGTGGTGCCAATGCCGATTCCCGTCTGAGCGTACGTTTTGTCACCGAAGTGGCCTGGCAGGCACACTTCGTGAAGAACATGTTCATCCAGCCTGACGACGCTGAACTGGCCGAATTCACTCCCGACTTTGTGGTGATGAACGGCGCCAAATGCACCAATCCAGACTGGCAGGCGCAGGGTCTTCACTCTGAAAACTTTGTCGCCTTTAATCTGACTGAACGCATGCAGCTGATTGGCGGAACCTGGTACGGCGGCGAGATGAAGAAAGGACTGTTCGCCATCATGAACTACCTGCTGCCGCTGAAAGGCATCGCCTCAATGCACTGCTCAGCAAATGTGGGTAAAGCGGGCGATGTGGCGGTCTTCTTTGGCCTCTCGGGCACCGGCAAAACCACACTTTCTACCGATCCTGACCGCCAGCTGATCGGTGACGATGAGCACGGCTGGGACGATGATGGCGTGTTTAACTTCGAGGGCGGCTGCTACGCCAAAACCATCAACCTCTCTGAGCAGGCTGAGCCGGAGATCTACCGCGCCATTCGCCGCAATGCGCTGCTGGAAAATGTGGTGGTTCGCGAAGATGGCAGCGTCGATTACGACGACGGCAGCAAAACCGAAAACACCCGCGTCTCCTATCCGATCAATCACATCGACAATATCGTGCAGCCGGTCTCAAAAGCGGGCCACGCGAAGAAAGTGATTTTCCTGACCGCCGATGCGTTTGGCGTGCTGCCACCGGTTTCACGTCTGACACCGGAGCAGACGCAGTATCATTTCCTGTCAGGTTTCACCGCCAAACTGGCGGGGACCGAGCGTGGCGTCACTGAGCCGACCCCCACCTTCTCCGCCTGTTTCGGCGCGGCGTTCCTGATGCTGCATCCGACGCAGTATGCGGAAGTGCTGGTGAAACGGATGGAGGCGTCCGGTGCGCAGGCTTATCTGGTCAATACCGGCTGGAACGGCAGCGGCAAACGCATCTCACTGAAGAATACCCGCGCCATTATCAATGCCATTCTGGCGGGTGAGCTGGATGATGCGCCGATGGAAACGCTGCCGATCTTTAATCTGCAGATGCCGGTTACGCTGGGCGAACTGGATAGTGATACGCTCGATCCGCGTCGTAGCTGGGAGAGTGAGGAGAAGTGGACCGCCGCCGCCGAAGGTCTGGCGCAGCGTTTTATTGATAACTTCGACAAGTACACGGATAACGCCGCAGGTGCTGCGCTGGTGAAAGCTGGCCCGCAACGCTAAAAGAAGCGGCGCGGCAATGAAACTGCCGCGCCGTTTTTATCATCCCGACACGCTGTTGCTGCCGTTGTTGTGGCTCAGCGCCATGCTTTCCACTAACGGCAACCAGGCACGAATGCGTAAACCGCCGCGTTCGCTCTCGCCAATCTCCAGCGAGCCCTGATGGGCATCAATGATACGCTGCACGATCGCCAGCCCCAGACCGGTACCGCTGGTGCTGCGGGCGCTGTCGCCGCGCACAAAGGGCTGGAACAGATGCGCCAGCTGATCCGGCTTGATGCCAGGTCCATCATCTTCCACCTGGAACCAGGCACGATGCAGTTCCCGTCCGCTGCTGACCCTGATCCAGCCATTACCGTATCGCGCGGCGTTAACCACCAGGTTAGCCAGTGCCCGTTTAATCGACAGCGGGTTGATATCCAGCATTAACTCTTCCGGCATCACCGCATTTTCGATCTCACGTTCATAGCCGCTTTCAGCGGCCACCACTTCGCCCAGCACACTGTTAAGGTCGGCGCGCTCAGTCTGCATCTCCTGACCGGTACGCAGGTAGTCGATGAACTGTTCGATAATGGCGTTGCACTCTTCGATATCTTTATTAATCGATTCGGCCAGGTAGCCATCCTGCTCGCTCATCATCTCGGTGGCGAGACGAATACGGGTCAGCGGCGTTCGCAAATCGTGGCTGACGCCCGCCATTAACAGCGTGCGGTCATCCGCCAGCTGCTTCACCCCGGCCGCCATCTGGTTAAAGGCGCGGGTCACCGATCGCACTTCTGACGCGCCATACTCGCGCAGCGGCGGCGGAATAATCCCGCGCCCGACCTGCAGGGCGGCGTGCTCCAAGTCCACCAGCGGTCGGTTCTGGATGCGGATAAACAGCCAGGCACCGCCAATCGCCAGCAGCATAATCGCCAGGGTGTAGCGGAACAGCGGCGAGAAGTCGCCCTGATGAATCTCAGTCAGCGGCACCCGTACCCAGATATCGGGCGACAGCCAGGTTTTCAGCCAGACGACGGGCGAGTTTTTGTTAACCTCAACCCGCACATCGGTGGGACCGCCAAGCTGCTGGCCCATCTGCTCGCTCAGGAATTCATAGTGCTGCGCCCATCGTAATCCGCTCTCCTCTGCTGCTGCATTGGTGTAGAGCGAGATCCCCAGTTCGCGGTAGATTTCCCGGCGAAACGCCGGTGGCACTTCAAGCTGCGTGCCATCTTCCAGCTGCAACCGGTCGGTCATCAGCATACGAACTTCGTAAGCGAGCACCTTATTGAACTGTTGCAGGCTGGGAAGAATGGCGAAGTTCAGCACCACCAGATAGGTCGTTACCAGGCTGACAAACAGCAGGGTAACGATCAGCAGCAGGGTGCGGGCAAACGAACTGCGAGGCGAGAAGCGCAGTCGCTTCATGCTTTACTGCCGTCCGGCACAAAGACGTAGCCCAGACCCCAGACGGTCTGGATATAACGCGGATGCGCAGGATCCTCTTCCACCATGCGACGCAGGCGGGAGATCTGGACGTCAATCGAACGTTCCATGGCGCTGTATTCACGGCCACGCGCCAGGTTCATCAGCTTATCGCGAGACAGCGGCTCACGCGGATGGCTGACCAGTGCTTTCAGCACCGCAAACTCACCGCTGGTCAGCGGCATCGGCTCATCTTCACGGAACATCTCGCGGGTGCCGAGGTTAAGTTTGAACTTACCAAAGGCGATGATCGCCTCTTCCTGCGAAGGCGCGCCTGGCAGTTCATTAGCCTGACGGCGCAGCACCGCACGGATGCGCGCCAGCAGCTCACGCGGGTTAAAGGGTTTAGGAATATAGTCGTCAGCGCCGATCTCCAGCCCCACGATACGATCCACCTCTTCGCCCTTGGCGGTCACCATAATAATCGGCATCGGGTTGCTCTGACTGCGCAGACGACGGCAGATAGAGAGACCATCCTCGCCTGGCAACATCAGGTCGAGCACCATCAGATGAAAGGATTCACGGGTTAACAGACGATCCATCTGCTCGGCATTAGCGACACTGCGCACCTGAAAGCCCTGCTCGGTGAGATAGCGTTCAAGCAGTGCACGCAGACGCATATCATCATCGACGACCAGAATTTTGTAGTTCTCTTGCATTTTCAACTCCCAAAGGCGCTATTGCCTGAGCCAACATTGTTAAAAAAAGATGCCTTATAGTGACAGTCATTAATGGTTTATATTCTAGCCAAAATTGTTACAAAGCATATTAAACAGGAGCTTATATTTGATTTAAGGCGATTTCGGGTCAGTTTTAACGTGTCTGGCGCTGCCCGGCCCCTGTTACGGCAAATCTGAAAAAACGGCTCTGTTTCTCTGAATCGCTGGCGTCAGAAGCGGGCCAGTTTTTATTCGATGAACGAATTCAGCAAGTTAGCAGACAATTTGACTTAATGATCAGCCATCACTGTGGATAAGCTCCAGATAATCTACCTCAACAGCAGTCAGGCAGCATAATATTCCAGCAAACCTGCGTAACGCCCCACTCTCCTCTCGGATTAGTTTCAGCGGTGCCACCAGCAAGACCAGTTGAAATTAAAGTCCGTTAAATCAATCAGTAAAGCCAACTTTTCGCCATCTCCGTTTTCAACCAGACTGCTCAGGCCACATTCGATGTCTCAACGGGGATTACACACAATGAAAAAAACAATTTTACTGCTGAGCGCGCTGGCATTAAGCAGCGTCACTCCAGCTTATGCTGCCACAGCCACCGGTGAAGCAGCTGGCACAGCGGCAACCACAACAGCACAAGGTAACTCTAACGCCATCGGTGTTGGCGCAGTCGCAGCCCTGCTGGGCGTTGCGCTGGCCACCATGGGCGGCGGCGGCGGTGACGGTCACAGCACCGGTACATCGACCACCACGGCGACTCACGCCGGTAAATAAGTATCACGACTTCTTTTACAGCTTCAGATTACTGGCTTCAGATTGTTGTTCAGCACCAACCCTTTCGCCGCCGGGGAAGTCAACGTGGGTTTTTAGCCTTTAAAAACCCTTTCCCCGCCCTTTTTTGCCGCGCCCCCTTTGTCTTACACTGTTCTTCTTTGGATCTCTCTGGCCGGTATAGCATGAAAACCCGACTCATTACCCGCGAAGGCTTCGATAAGCTGAAAGCAGAACTCGACTATTTCTGGCGTGAAGAGCGACCGGAAGTGACAAAAAAAGTCACCTGGGCTGCCAGTCTTGGCGATCGCAGTGAAAATGCCGATTATCAGTACAACAAAAAACGGCTGCGTGAAATCGACCGTCGCGTTCGCTATCTGACCAAAAGTCTTGAACAGCTGCGTATCGTTGACTATTCACCCCAGCAGGATGGCAAAGTCTTCTTTGGCGCCTGGGTGGAAATTGAAAACGATGAGGGCGACCTCAAACGCTTCCGCATTGTGGGCTACGATGAGATTTTTGGCCGCAAAGATTACATCTCCATCGACTCGCCCATGGCGCGGGCGCTGCTGAAAAAAGAGGTCGGCGATGCCGCCACCGTCGAGACGCCAGTGGGGCCGGCGCTGTGGTATATCAACGCGATTGACTACCCGCAATAACCCTTCAGATTATCGCTGAAAGCCGCCCGCGTCTCTGGCAATTTTAACCATCAATCCGTATAACTGTCGGCTATTTCTCAACCCGGAAAGCAAGACAATCCTGATGATGAAAGTTCTGAGCCAGATAATTGCCAGTGAGCTCCAGGCGCGTCCAGAGCAAGTTGACGCCGCCGTTCGCCTGCTGGATGAAGGGAATACCGTGCCGTTTATCGCACGCTATCGTAAAGAGGTCACCGGCGGGCTGGATGATACCCAGTTGCGCCAGCTGGAAACCCGCCTCAGCTATCTGCGTGAACTTGAAGAGCGACGCCAGTCGATTCTGAAGTCGATTGACGATCAGGGGAAACTCACTGACGACCTCGCCCGCGCGATCAACACCACCCTCAGCAAAACCGAGCTTGAAGATCTCTACCTGCCCTACAAACAGAAACGCCGGACGCGTGGACAGATCGCTATCGAAGCGGGTCTGGAGCCGCTGGCGGAGACGCTGTGGCAGGAGCCGTCTCACATTCCTGAGCAGCTTGCCGAACAGTATGTCGATGCCGACAAAGGCGTCGCCGACGTCCGTGCCGCGCTGGATGGTGCCCGCTACATTCTGATGGAGCGTTTCGCTGAAGATGCCGCGCTGCTGGCGAAGGTGCGTAATTACCTGTGGAAAAATGCCCATCTGGTGTCACGCGTGGTGGAAGGCAAAGAGGAAGCGGGCGCGAAGTTCCGCGACTACTTTGATCACCATGAAGCGCTGAGCGGCGTGCCGTCGCACCGTGCGCTGGCGATGCTGCGTGGCCGCAACGAAGGCGTGCTGCAACTGTCGCTGAATGCCGATCCACAGTTTGATGAAGCACCGCGTGAAAGCCACGGCGAAACGCTGATTGCTGAGCACCTGAACCTGCGCCTGAATAACGCTCCTGCCGACAGCTGGCGTAAAGCGGTGGTGAGCTGGACGTGGCGCATCAAGGTGATGCTGCATCTGGAAACGGAGCTGATGGGCACGGTGCGCGAACGCGCAGAAGATGAAGCGATTAACGTCTTTGCCCGCAACCTGCACGATCTGCTGATGGCCGCTCCCGCCGGTATGCGCGCCACCATGGGGTTGGATCCGGGCCTGCGCACCGGCGTCAAAGTGGCGGTGGTCGATGCCACAGGCAAGGTCGTCGCGACCGATACCGTCTATCCGCATACCGGCCAGACCGCGAAAGCCGCGGCCGCCGTAGCGGCACTCTGCATTAAGCATCAGGTTGAGCTGGTGGCGATTGGCAACGGCACCGCTTCACGTGAAACTGAGCGCTTCTTCCTGGATCTGCAGCAGCAGTTCCCGCAGGTCACGGCGCAAAAAGTGATTGTCAGTGAAGCTGGCGCATCTGTCTATTCGGCCTCTGAACTGGCGGCGCTGGAGTTCCCGGATCTCGATGTTTCGCTGCGCGGCGCGGTGTCGATTGCCCGACGTTTGCAGGATCCGCTGGCTGAGCTGGTGAAAATCGACCCGAAATCGATCGGTGTGGGTCAGTATCAGCATGACGTCAGTCAGAGCCAGCTGGCGAAGAAACTCGACGCGGTAGTAGAAGATTGCGTGAACGCCGTCGGCGTTGACCTCAACACCGCCTCGGTGCCGCTGCTGACCCGCGTGGCGGGCCTGACGCGCATGATGGCGCAGAATATTGTCGGCTGGCGTGATGAGCATGGCCGCTTCCAGAACCGTCAGCAGTTGCTGAAAGTGAGCCGCCTTGGGCCAAAAGCCTTTGAGCAGTGTGCGGGCTTCCTGCGCATCAACCATGGCGATAACCCGCTGGATGCCTCGACTGTGCATCCGGAAGCCTACCCGGTGGTGGAGCGCATCCTGGCCGCCACCGAGCAGGCACTGAGCGACCTGATGGGCAACGCAGGCAGCCTGCGTAATCTCAGCGCCCGCGATTTCATTGATGAACGTTTTGGTCTGCCGACCGTCACCGACATCATGAAAGAGCTTGAGAAGCCGGGCCGCGATCCGCGTCCTGAGTTTAAAACCGCACAGTTCGCTGAAGGCGTAGAGACGCTGAACGATCTGACACCGGGCATGATCCTCGAAGGTGCCGTCACTAACGTGACCAACTTCGGTGCATTTGTGGATATCGGCGTGCATCAGGATGGCCTGGTGCATATCTCTTCGCTCTCCGATCGCTTCGTGGAAGATCCGCATCAGGTGGTGAAAGCGGGCGATATCGTCAAAGTGAAAGTGATGGAGGTCGATCTCCAGCGCAAGCGTATTGCCCTGACCATGCGTCTTGATGAGCAGCCAGGCGAAGGCAATGCCCGTGGTGGCGCGAAAAACGCTGCTCCGCGCGAGGAGAAACGTCAGAACAACGCGAAAGGTCGTCCGCGTCCGGTCAGCTCGTCAGCAGGTAACAGTGCGATGGGTGATGCGCTGGCTGCGGCTTTCGGTAAAAAACGCTAAGCTTTTCAGGGGGCCACTGCCTGGCCCCCTCTTCACACCCTTCTCCCCGGTTGAAAATCCCCGCCATCGCGCTACGCTAAAAAGACGCCTGTCATAAAAACAACACCTGCTGTGGCACCCAATTCACGATGGAAACGATCACCGATCTGATTGATAAGATTTATGCTGGCACATTTCCGGAGGCGACCTTTGCGCGCCTGCTGGCTGACATCGCCACCGCCCGCGAGGCCATTAAGCTGCCGCGCAAGGCACACTGGGATGAGCAGGATGTGGTGCTGATCACCTATGCCGATCAGTTTCGCGAAGCCGATAAACCCACGCTCAGCACCTTTTCCCGGTTCTATCAGCAGCACCTGCAATCCACGTTTCCGCTGGTTCACCTGCTGCCCTTTTTCCCCTGGTCGTCCGATGACGGCTTTTCGGTGATTGATTACCATCAGGTCGATCCGCTGTGCGGCGACTGGCAGGACATTGCGCGGCTGCATCAGGAAACCCGGCTGATGTTCGATTTTGTCTGCAACCATATGTCGGCACACAGCGCCTGGTTCAGCCACTTCCTGGCGCAGGATCCCGGCTGGGACGATTTCTTTATCAGTATGCCGCCCGCCACCGATCTCAGCGCCGTGACGCGTCCGCGCACCTCGCCGCTGCTGACGCCGTTTAAAATGGCGGATGGCGAAACCCGCTTTATCTGGACCACCTTCAGCGCCGACCAGATCGACCTCAACTTTGCCAATCCTGAGGTGCTGCTGCGCATGGTCAATGTGCTGCTCGACTACCTGAAACGCGGCGCTGACTATGTGCGTCTCGATGCGGTCGGCTACATGTGGAAAACGCCCGGCACGCGCTGTATTCATCTGGAAAAGACCCATCAGCTGGTGAAGCTATTTCGCGCTATTGCCGACCAGGTTGCGCCAGGCACGGTGATTATCACCGAGACCAACGTGCCGCATCAGGACAACATCAGCTATCTGGGCAACGGGCACGATGAGGCGCAGATGGTCTATCAGTTTTCGCTGCCGCCGCTGGTGCTGCATGCGATTCACACCGGCTCGGCGCGCGCACTGCGGCAGTGGGCGAGCGCTCTGGATCTCAGCAGCAACGACACCACCTTTTTCAACTTTCTGGCGTCACACGACGGCATCGGCCTTAATCCGGCGCGCGGCATTTTGTCTGAAGTGGAGATTGTGGCGCTGGTGCGCGATCTGGCGCTGGAAGGCGCGCTGGTCTCCTATAAAAACAACCCTGACGGCACCACCAGCCCCTATGAAATCAACGTCACCTATCTGGATGCGCTCAACCGTGAAGATGACGATGACGCCACGCGGCTGAAACGTTTTTTGCTGGCCCATGCGATTCTGCTGGTCTTTCCCGGCGTGCCTGCCATCTATATCCAGAGCATTCTGGGTGGTCGTAACCATTACGATGGCGTGCGCGCCGCCGGACACAACCGGGCGATTAATCGGCAGAAGTATGATTTACAGCAGATAGAAGCGGATCTGGCGGGCGGTAACTGGCTGCGCCAGCAGGTCTATACGCGGCTCGGCCAGCTGATTCAGCTGCGTCGTCGCCAGCCTGCGTTTCACCCGGATAATCCGATGACGCTTTATGAGAGCGAAAACGCCGTGCTGGTGCTCAGACGTCATCAGCCAGAAAGCGGCGACGGGCTGCTGTGCGTATTTAATCTCAGTGGACGGTCAGTGGAGACGCAATTACCGGTGGCGCATACGTTGCAGGATGTGGTGAGCGGAGAGAAAATTGATGGCACCCAGCCGGTTAAGCTGGATGCCTGGCAGTTCATGTGGCTACGTTAATTACTTGTAGACTTCAGCCGTTGCGCTGAATTTACCGTGTTCGCGACCCGCGATCACCAGGTAATATTTACCGCCTTTTTCGTCAGCGAGCTGCGACAGCACTTTTTTAGCATCCATTGGCGAGGTGGTTTCCGCCGTGGTGTTAACGGTGCCGATCTTCTGCAGGTTCATTGTCTTAACTTCTTCTTTGGTGACTTCTTTCGCTGCCATCGCAGAAAATGAAATCGCGCCCATCATCATTGAAGCCACAACCCATTTAAAAACCTTCATTATGTTTACCCTCATTCATGATCCATTGTGAGATGTAAGCAGCCGCTAAACGCGTAAGGCAGTATGGAACGGCATAGTCATTTCCATGACTAATCACATAAAATTGCAACGGCCTCGCTCACAGAGAGAAGTATTGCTGCTGTCTGCGATTTTGCCAGTTCAAAGCGTCATTATCACGGCAGATTACTGATAAAATTAACAATATGCTGGCAAAAGCGCTCAGGATGGGAAATAAAAGGCGCATGTGCGGCTTTTTCGATAACCACTGAGGGCGATGCTGGCAACATTTCATCTATCTCCGCCGCAATCCGGCGCGGCACCAGTCCATCTAACGCGCCATAGAGTCGCAGGAACGGCAGCGTAATTTGCGGTAACGCGTCGCGCAGATCGACCTGGCGCAGAATCTCCAGCCCGCCATCCAGCACCGCCACCTCCGGCATCGGCTGCGACAGCACCACCTCTTTCAGCTGCCGCGCATCGGCGCGAGCCGTTTCGGTACCCAGCGTCTGCAGCGCCAGAAAGCGCTCCACCGTGCGCTGGAAATCGTTGCTGAGCATCTGCTGAAAGTTCTGCAGCGTCTCCGGTTTAATGCCGGGCCAGCTCTCTGTGGCGGTGAAACAGGGCGACGAGGCAACGGTGATCAATGCAGCCAGTTTTTCTGGCGCACTCAGCGCCAGCTGCGTCGCCACCAGTCCGCCCAGCGACCAGCCCACCACAATCGACTGCGGTGGCAGCGCAGGCAGCAATTGCGCTGCCATCTGCTCCAGCGTCAGCGCACCGAAATGCTGGCTGCGGCCATAGCCGGGCAGATCGACCAGATGCAGGCGATAGTGCGCGCTGAGTCGCGGAATGATGCTTTGCCAGACTTCGGCATTCAGTCCCCATCCGTGCAGCAGCACAAGATCGCGTTTTCCTTCTCCGCAGGTGTGCCAGTAGAGCGACGTCATCAGTTACTATCCCGAAAATGATAAGGAGGTCGCTATGCTAGCAATGCCCGCCCTGTGTTGGCTATGCCGGATGCCGTTGCGGATAGCCCGGCACGGCATCTGCAGCTTATGTCTGCGCGGATTACCGCCGTTACCGCTGCTCTGTCCACGCTGCGGATTGCCGGCAGGTTCAGCAAAGGTCGCCTGCGGCCGCTGCCAGCTTAAACCGCCCGCCTGGCAGGCGCTGGTCTGCGTCAATGACTATTGTCCGCCGTTCAGCCAGTGGGTTAACCAGCTTAAATTTTCTCACATAACCGCACTCAGGGTGATGCTGGCGCGGCTGCTTTTGCTAAGCTGGCTTAATGTTTACCGGCGTGGCAGTGTGCCGCGTCCCGATCTGCTGCTGCCGGTTCCGCTGCATCGGCGACGACGCTGGCAGCGCGGCTTTAATCAGACGGTACTGCTGGCCGCACCGCTGGCGCACTGGCTGGGATGTGAATGGCGCGAAGGTCTTTCCCGCAAGCGCGGGGGCGCATTACAGCATCAGCTCAGCGCCCGCCAGCGCCGCACCAACTTACGGGGTGCTTTCTGCCTTGAAATGGTGGTGCAGGGACGCCATATCGCTCTGCTGGATGACGTCATTACCACCGGCAGTACGGTAGATGAAATCAGCCGCCTGTTAATGGCCCAGGGTGCTGCCAGCGTGCAGGTCTGGTGCCTGTGCCGTACCTTGTAGAGCGTCTTTGATGGGCGTATTATAACCAACTAAATTAGTCAACTATTGAGCAATCGACATGATCCGAATTACTGACTCTGCCCAGGAACATTTTTCTAAACTGCTATCCAAACAAGAAGATGGCACCCAGATTCGCGTATTCGTGATTAACCCGGGTACGCCAACAGCCGAGTGTGGCGTCTCTTACTGTCCGCCCGATGCCGTTGAAGCTACTGACACCGAACTGAAGTTCGAAAAGCTCTCTGCTTACGTTGATGAACTGAGCAAGCCTTATCTGGAAGATGCTGAAATTGACTTCGTTACCGACAATCTTGGTTCGCAGCTGACGCTGAAAGCGCCGAATGCCAAAATGCGTAAAGTCTCTGATGATGCGCCCATGGTTGAGCGCGTTGAGTATCTGCTTCAGGCGCAGATCAACCCACAGCTGGCCGGCCATGGCGGTCGCGTGTCGCTGATGGAGATCACCGATGAGGGCTACGCCATTCTGCAGTTTGGCGGCGGCTGTAACGGCTGTTCGATGATCGACGTGACCCTGAAAGATGGTATCGAGAAAGAGCTGCTGGCCGCCTTCCCGGAACTCAAAGGCGTGCGGGATATTACTGAGCATCAGCGCGGTGAACACTCGTTCTACTGATGATTAAGCGCGGCAGCCTGGCTGCCGCGCTTCTGTTATTGCCCTTTCTGTCCTGACTGACGCTGCTGGCTGACCACCTTCAGCAGTGCATTCACTTCTTTGTCCGCAAAGATCTCCTCCAGCGTTTTGCTCAGCTTGCGTCGCCAGTTAGGGTACTGCTCCACCGTGCCCGGGACGTTGACCGGCGTGGTCATGCCAAGCCAGTCCTCAGGCTGCAGGCCAAGCAGCGCACTGTCGGTATCCGCCAGGAACCGATGTATTGCCCGATTCAGCGCAGGCGTCATGGTGAGCTTCTCTGCCTTCTTCTGGCTGCGTGCCGGTAAGGCACCCGCCTGATGCAGCGCATCCAGCAGCGCCTGCTTCTGCGCGGCGCGCTGCTGATGTAACGCTTTCACCGCATCGCCCGGATAGAGGCCAATCTTCTCACCCAGCGCCAGGTCGCCCTGCTCCCAGAAGCCGGTCAGCGTAGGCAGATCGTGCGTACTGGCGCTGGCGATCGACTGGCGCGGATAGTCCTGCGGCGCGCGATAGCGCTCATCCTTCTCCTGCTCAAACCAGAGCACCTTCCATGAAAAGACGCCACTTTTACGCAGCAGGCTGACAATCTCCTGGGGCACAGTGCCAAGGTCTTCACCAATCACCATGCAGCGCAGCCGGTGGCTCTCCAGCGCCAGGATAGCCAGCAGATCGTTGACCGGATAGGCCACATAGGCGCCTTTATCCGCCGTCTCCCCGGCAGGCACCCACCACAGACGCAGCAGTGACATCACATGGTCGATGCGCAGCGCGCCGCAGTCGCGCATGTTGGCGCGCAGCATGTCGATAAATGGCTGGTAGCCGCGCGCCTTCATTACATGCGGATCCATCGGCGGTAAGCCCCAGTTTTGTCCCAGCGGACCGAGACGGTCAGGCGGCGCACCTACCGAGGCCTTGAGGCGGTAAAGCTCCGGGTCGTGCCAGGTTTCCGCGCTGCCTTCCGCCACGCCCACTGCCAGGTCACGATAGAGTCCGACGCTCATGCCCAGCGCCTGACTGTGCGTCCAGCAGCCAGAGAACTGCTGCTGCGCCAGCCATTGCAGCCATTGCCAGAAGGCGATCTCCTCTTCATGCTGTGCACACCACTGCTGCACCTCCGGCAACTGGCTGTTGCGCCACCCTTCCGGCCACGCAGGCCAGCCGCCCTGCTGCGCCTTATCTGCCCGCCGCTCCAGCTGTATGCCGTCGTAGGCGGCCTGATAACGCAGGCTGTCGCCGCCTTCACGCACAAAGGCCGCCCAGGATTGATGCTCTTCGCTCTGGCTGTCTCGCGCCTGAAAGTGTGCCCAGGCGTGCCGCAGCGCAGCGAGCTTAAGCGCCATTACGGCCTCGTAGTCAACCAGCTCCGCCTCACGCGCTTTGGTCAGCGCCTTCCGGGTTCTGGCGCTGTTCCACCACTTCTGTGCCGCCGCGCTTTGCTGAAAATCGGCCACCTGACTGACGTCGATATAAATTACGTTCAGCCAGCGGCGTGACGACGGGCTATACGGACTGGCGAAACCGGCGCTGGCGGGATAGAGCGCATGCAGCGGATTCAGCCCGACGAAATCGCCACCGCGTTCAGCCAGCTGCACCAGCAGCTGATCGAGATCGCCGAAGTCGCCGATGCCCCAGTTCTGTTCAGAGCGCACGGTGTAGAGCTGCACCAGCGCACCCCAGCGTTTTTCCCCCGCCTCCAGCGCCGGAGGCAGATAGCAGCGGCGCGGCGCGACGATAATCCGCGTCTGCCAGCTTTTTTTGCCCTTACTGAGTGTGAGCTGGTGGTACCCCTGCGCCAGCGGGCCAGGCAGCGTAAAAGGCTCACCGGCGGTTAACTCGCCGCTGTGCTGTTTGCCGTTTTCAGTCTGCAACTGCCAGCGGTAAACGCCGCTGCCCTGTGGCGTCAGCTGTCGCTTGCCACTGCCGCTGAATACCGCGACCGGCGGCAGCGGCGATTTTTTTGCGTCCTGCGGATCGTCCATCACCGCCAGCAGCGCCTGCAGGGTCTCATCGCTGATCGCCTCTTTCTCGCCATTGACGTTGATGTAGTCCAGTGAAATTCCCGCGGCACGGGCGGCCTGACCGAGTGAATGTTGCTTCATTGCTGCTCCTTAGCGCGGTGCCTGCCAGATACGTTGCTGATAGTCACGAATTGACCGGTCCGAACTGAACATGCCGGTTCGTGCCGTATTGAGGATGGCGGCGCGGGTCCAGCCTTCCGGGTCGTGCCACAGGGCTTCCACCCGTTGCTGCGCCTCGATGTAAGCCTGGAAGTCGGCCAGCACCAGCCAGGGATCGCCATGTTTTGTCAGGCTCTCCAGCATCAGGTCAAACGCATGTTTATCCCCGTTGCTGAATTTGCCCTTCTCCAGCGATTTCAGTAAATCGTCCAGCGGCTTGTTCTGCTTACGCACCTTTTTCGGGTTATAGCCTTTCGCCTTGAGCGCTTTGACCTCATCCACGGTGTGACCAAAGATAAAGATATTCTCCTCACCCACCTGTTCGGCAATCTCGACATTGGCGCCATCCAGCGTGCCAATCGTCAGCGCACCGTTCAGCGCCAGCTTCATGTTGCCGGTGCCGGAGGCTTCATATCCGGCGGTGGAGATCTGCTCTGAGAGATCGGCCGCCGGGATCATCAGTTCGGCCACGGTGATGCGGTAGTCCGGGATGAACACCACTTTGAGTCGGTCACCGACCCGTGGATCGTTGTTCACCACTTCCGCCACCTTGTTAATGGCGTAAATGATATTTTTGGCGAGGTAATAACCCGGCGCGGCTTTGGCCCCGAACAGGAACACCCGTGGCGTAAAGGTGACATCCTCCGGGTTATGACAGATTTTCTGATAGCAGTAGAGGATATGCAGCAGGCTGAGGTGCTGGCGCTTGTACTCATGCAGCCGTTTGATCTGCACATCGAACAGCGCGGCGGGGTTCACGATAATCCCCGTGTGGCGGGCGATATACTCCGTAAGCTGCGCTTTGTTCTGCTGTTTGATGCTGCGATAGCGCTGACGAAACGCCTGATCGTCGGCATAGGCCTCCAGACCGCTTAACGCCTCAAGGTTATTGGCCCACTCGGTTTTCAGCGTCTCATCAATCAGCCCGGCCAGCGCCGGATTACACTGCTTCAGCCAGCGGCGCGGCGTGATGCCGTTGGTGACGTTGTGGAATTTCTGCGGCCAGAGCTGGTGATATTCCGGGAAAAGATCGCTGACCACCAGGCTTGAGTGCAGCGCCGCCACGCCGTTGACCGCAAACCCGCTGACGACGCAGAGATTCGCCATCCGCACCTGACCGTCAGCGACCACCGCCAGCTTGTGCCACATCGCTTTGTCATCCGGCCAGCGCTGCTTCACCTGCTTTTTCAGCCGCTGGTTGATCTCTTTGATGATCAGCATATGGCGCGGCAGCAGACTGCGCATCAGCTTCTCATCCCAGCGCTCCAGCGCCTCCGGCATCAGCGTGTGGTTGGTGTAGGCAAACAACCGGCTGGTGATCTGCCACGCCTCATCCCAGCTCAGCTGATGCTCATCCAGCAACACGCGCAGCATCTCCGGGATGGCGATGGTGGGATGTGTATCGTTGAGCTGAATCACTTCGAAGTCAGGCAGGCTGTGAATGCTGCGTCCCGCCAGATGGTGACGACGCAGGATATCCGCCACCGCACAGGCGCACTGGAAATATTGCTGCATCAGGCGCAGCCGCTTGCCGGCCTGATGGTTGTCATTGGGATAGAGCACTTTGGTCAGTTTTGCCGCCTCGATGCCCGGCTGCTCCGCCTGCAGAAAATTGCCGTCGTTAAACGCCGTAAGATCAAACGGATGTGCACTCACTGCCTGCCACAGACGCAGCGGCAGCGTCACGCCGTTGCGGTAGCCGGTCACCGGCAAATCCCAGGCCTCACCGCGCAGCGTAAAATCAGGCAGCCAGCGTACACTGCCGTTTTCCTGCTTTTCTACTCGGCCCCCCATCGCGACTTCCACATCCAGCGCCGCGTTGTGGCGGAACCAGGGATAGCGCTCACGCTGCCAGTCATCGGGCGCTTCAATCTGCTGACCATCATCGAAAGACTGGCGGAACAGGCCATACTGGTAGTTCAGTCCGTGGCCGGTGGCGGACTGCCCCACCGTTGCCATCGAATCCATGTAGCAGGCGGCCAGTCGTCCCAGCCCGCCGTTACCCAGCGCCGGATCGACCTCCTGCTCCAGCAGTTCCGTTAAATCGAACTCGTGCTCAGCCAGCGCCGCTTTGACGTCGTTATACCAGCCGAGATTGAGCAGGTTGTTGCCGGTCAGACGGCCAATCAGAAACTCCATCGAGAGGTAATTAACGTGACGCTGCTGCACAGCCGGACGCGGTGCCGGTTGTGCGTCCAGTAGCTCCGCCAGCGCCGCGCTGACCGCCTGCCACGCCTGGTGCGGGGTCATCTGCTGGGCGGAACGGAGACTTAACTGTTGCCACTGGCGGGTAAAGGTGGCATTAAAACGGGCTTTATTAAATTTTTGCTGCGGCATATCACTCCCTTCTGTTACGCAATGAGGTGAAGCAAAAATAGAAAGCGCACGGGCTGGCAACCGGGTGCCAGCAACCGTTAAGTAAAGACGGGAGTGAGGAAAAAAGCGACAGCAATCAAAGAAAAACGCCAGCCGGGAGGCTGGCGTGGCAGGAATCAGCAGAGTTCGAGGTGAACCTCATGCTGCTCAATCACCTTCATTACGCTGGCAGGCGGCGTTTTGTCGGTGTAGAGGTAGTCAAGCAGACTCATGTTGCCGAGGTTGACCATGGCGTTACGGCCAAACTTCGAGTGATCCACCACCAGCATCACGCAGCGTGAATTTTCAATGATGGCACGCTTGGTGCGGACTTCGTGATAGTCAAACTCCAGCAGCGAACCATCCATATCGATGCCGCTGATCCCCAGAATGCCGTAGTCGAGCCGGAACTGAGAAATGAAGTCGAGCGTCGCTTCACCCATTACCGCGCCATCACGGGTCCGCACTTCACCGCCCGCGATAATGACCCGGAAATCGGGTTTATCCATCAGCAGCATGGCGACGTTAAGGTTATTGGTGACCACGCGCAAATCGCTGTGGTTGAGCAGCGCATGCGCCACCGCTTCCGGCGTGGTGCCGATATCGATAAACAGCGTGGCACCATCCGGGATCTGGCTGGCCACGCGCTGGGCAATCCGCGCTTTTTCCGCTGACCACATCATTTTACGGTCGTGCCAGGCGGTATTCTCAGAGCTGGAGGGAAGCGCCGCGCCGCCGTGGTGACGCTGAATTTTGTTCTGATCGGCCAGATCATTGAGATCGCGACGAATGGTTTGCGGGCTGACCTCAAAATGATCCACCAGCTCCTCAGTACTGACATATCCCTGACGACGGACTAAATCGATAATCGCGTCATGACGTTGCGTCTGCTTCACGTTCCTCTCCTGTTAACCCGCATAATCCTGTCTAACGACGCGTGACTTTACGCGTATCCACCAGCGCCATCGCCAGTCCGACCACCAGACCGGCGACGTGCGCCGCGTTGGCAATAGCCAGACCAAAGACGCCAAACCAGCCAATCACCAGCCAGACCAGCGCAAAACCGATCAATCCCCGTTCAAGATAGACGCCGCTGTCGGGATCGCGCTCCCCGCGCAGCCAGCAGTAACCCATCAGGGCATAGACCACGCCCGACAGGCCACCAAACCAGATGCCGCTGAACTTCGCCTGCAGCCAGCCGCTGAGCAGAGCCGAAATCAGCAGGATGACAAAGAGTTTGCCGCTGCCAAGTCGCTTCTCAACCGCGCCGCCCAGATACCACCACCACATCAGATTAAACAGAATGTGCAGCAGTGAAAAGTGCAGCAGCGCATGGCTGAACCAGCGCCAGACCTGAAGATGCTGATCGGCATCCGGCCAGGAGAGCCAGGCCATCACGGTACGATCGCCCATGACCTGCATCAGAATAAATATCGCGATACAGAGCACCATCAGCGTCATGGTCAGCGGACCGGCACGCTCACGGATATTCGCCCAGATATTGCTGCGCTCATAGCGCAGGCCACTGTCGGTTTTTCCGCTGTGCCAGCTGGCGGCCTGATAACGCGGATGGTTAGGGTCGTGCAAAAACTGCTGAAGTTCGTTTTCGACCAGTGAAATCTTGCTCTCATCATCCAGCATGATGACGTAGTGATTTTCATGCTCAATACGCAGCGTGATGCCCCGCGTCGCCATGTAATCAACAAAGGCCTGCGCCATGCGGGGCTGATTAAATTGGGTAATGCGCATCAGTAACTCTCCATGTGACGAGCGGCAAACTATTCACTGCCGAGGGCAACCTGCTGAGGAAAGGCAGCACGCCAGGCATCAAAGCCGCCATCAATGCTGTACGCCGCGCTGAAGCCCTGTCCCAGCAGATATTGTGCCGCGCTTTTGCTGCTGTTGCCGTGATAGCACATCACCAGCACCGGCAGGCTGTGATCGGCGCCGCTGACAAAATCGCTGAGGTTGCTGTTGGTCAGATGCAACGCACCCGCCGCATGACCCAATGCATAACTTTGCGGATCGCGGATATCTACCAGCAGCGCACCCTGCGCCAGACGCGCCTGCGCCTGCTGCACATCAATACATTCGAACGTTTCCATGGGATCTCTCATAACAGCGTCACAATAGCGCGTAGTGTAACCCGAGAATCCACGCCGATAACCTGACAATCGTTACGGCTATCGGTTTTTTTGGTGGGCAGAATGTTAGCTATATCACGCAAAAATGTTTTTACCTGGTTAAAAGCTGGCGTCAATGTTGGTTTGCGATTATGATTATGCTCGAAAACGAACATTAGTGAACTATTCCGAACATCGGAGGAGATGACGTGGAAACCAAAGACCTGATCGTGATCGGCGGCGGCATCAACGGTGCCGGCATTGCAGCAGACGCTGCAGGACGCGGACTGTCGGTGTTAATGCTGGAGGCGCGGGATCTGGCTTGCGCGACCTCCTCTGCCAGTTCAAAATTGATTCACGGCGGCTTGCGCTACCTTGAACATTACGAATTCCGTCTGGTCAGTGAAGCACTGGCCGAGCGTGAAGTGCTGCTGAAAATGGCCCCGCATCTGGCGTTCCCGATGCGCTTCCGTCTGCCGCATCGTCCGCATCTGCGTCCGGCGTGGATGATCCGTACCGGCCTGTTTATGTATGACCATCTTGGCAAGCGTACCAGTCTGCCAGGCAGTAAAAGTTTGCGATTTGGCGCGGATTCGGCCCTGAAGCCGGAAATTACGCGCGGATTCGAATATTCTGACTGCTGGGTCGATGATGCCCGCATGGTGGTACTAAACGCACAGGAAGTCGTGAAGCGTGGTGGCGAAGTCCGTACCCGCACCCGCGTGACCCGTGCCTGGCGTGAAGGCGGCCTGTGGAAGGTCGAAGCGGAAGATGTCGACAGCGGTAAAACCTTTACCTGGCAGGCGAAAGGCCTGGTCAATGCTGCCGGCCCGTGGGTCAAACAGCTGTTTGACGACAGCCTGAAGCTGAAATCGCCTTACGGTATTCGCCTGATCAAGGGCAGCCACATTGTGGTGCCACGCGTCCATACCGAAAAGCAGGCTTACATTCTGCAGAACGAAGATAACCGCATCGTGTTTGTCATCCCGTGGATGGATGAGTTCTCTATCATCGGTACCACCGACGTCGAGTACAAAGGCGATCCGAAAAACGTCAATATTGATGACAGCGAAACCGACTACCTGCTGAAAGTATTCAATGGACACTTTAAAAAGCAGCTGACCGCTGACGATATCGTCTGGTCCTATTCCGGTGTCCGTCCGCTGTGTGATGACGAATCCGATTCGCCACAGGCGATCACCCGTGATTACACCCTGGATGTGCGCGACGATAATGGTCAGGCTCCGCTGCTGTCGGTATTTGGCGGCAAGCTGACCACCTACCGTAAGCTGGCAGAACATGCGCTGGAGAAACTGGCGAAGTACTACCCGAACGCGGGCCCGGCATGGACGAAGAACTGTGTGTTGCCAGGCGGAAATATCTCCGGCACCCGTGAAGATTATGCGGCCAGCCTGCGTCGTCGCTATCCATTTATCAGTGAAAATATGGCGCGCCACTTCTCGCGCACCTACGGCAGCAGCACTGAAACACTGCTGGCTGGCGCGAAAAGCCTGGACGATCTGGGTGAGAACTTCGGTCACGAGTTTTACGAAGCAGAATTACGCTACCTGGTGCAGCATGAGTGGGTTCGTGAGCTGGATGATGCTATCTGGCGTCGTACCAAACAGGGCATGTGGCTGACCAAAGAGCAGCAGGCGCGAGTCACCGAGTGGCTGGCAGCGAAAGCTAAACCCGCCCTGTCGCTGGCATCATAAACTGTCAGTAACTAACTAAAGAATCAGAAAGCAGGCTTCGGCCTGCTTTTTTTATGTCTGTGATAGCGGGTCGGTGAATCCGGTTGCTGATCCAACAGGTAGCTCTTTTCAGCGTGTAGCAGAGTTTATTTTTGTACGACGTAATTTTTATTAAAAATGCCAGGCTCACACCATTCTTTATACAGAATTCCGTTTATGCGATCACATTTTTGGTCAGCGCCTAAACTCAACTCTTTCTGCTTCGCATATCAAAACGTTCACATCCTATTGTTACTGTAAATATAACGTTCAGGCTTTTTGCTTAATTGAACGACGTCATCAGAAAGCACAAACTTTCCTCAGTAAAAACGAAACAACCGTTATTTTAATCAGGAGGTTGAAATGAACACAGGCCAAACGCCTGCCCGGGAATGGAACACGCGCCGCAGTGAAAAAGCGCGTCGTCTGGCATCCTTCCCTGTTGATGGCAAAGTCATTCCTACTGAAAGAGCTGTAGAAGCATTTGAAAAACTGATTGCGCCCGGTGACCGGGTAGTACTGGAAGGGAATAACCAGAAGCAGGCCGATTTTTTATCACGTACCCTGGCTGAGGTTAATCCGGCGATAGTACACGACCTGCATATGATTATGCCGAGCGTGGGTCGCAGTGAGCATCTGGATATTTTCGAAAAAGGCATTGCGCGTAAACTCGACTTCTCTTTTTCCGGTCCGCAAAGTCTGCGTATTTCTCAGTTGTTAGAAGATGGTCAGCTGGAAATAGGCGCAATCCACACCTATATCGAACTCTATTCCCGCCTTTATGTCGATCTGAGTCCAAACGTCGCGCTGATTGCCGGTTATAAAGCTGACCGCAAAGGCAACCTTTACACCGGCCCGAGTACTGAAGATACGCCTGCCCTGGTGGAAGCCGCCGCGTTCCGTGACGGTATCGTGATTGCCCAGGTAAATGAGCTGGTCGATGACGAGACCGACCTGCCCCGCGTCGATATTCCCGGCTCCTGGATCGATTACATCGTCGTAGCCGATAAACCTTTCTTTATCGAACCGCTGTTTACCCGCGATCCGCGCCTGATTAAGCAGGAACATATCCTGATGGCGATGATGGCGATTAAAGGCATTTACGCCGAACATCAGGTGCAGTCACTTAACCACGGTATCGGTTTTAACACCGCCGCGATCGAACTGCTGCTGCCTACCTACGGCGAACAACTCGGCCTGAAAGGCAAAATCTGTAAGCACTGGACACTTAACCCGCATCCGACGCTGATCCCGGCGATTGAGAGCGGCTGGGTTGAAAGCGTGCACTGCTTCGGTGGCGAACTGGGCATGGAAGAGTACATTCGCGCCCGTCCCGATATCTTCTTCACCGGCAGCGACGGCTCTATGCGCTCTAACCGCGCCTTCTGTCAGCTGGCAGGTCAGTATGCGGTGGATATGTTTATCGGTGCCACCCTGCAGGTCGATGGCTTGGCAAACTCCTCAACCGTGACCCGCGGTCGCCTTTCCGGGTTCGGCGGTGCGCCTAACATGGGCCACGATCCGCACGGCCGACGCCATGCCACGCCTGCATGGCTCAATATGATCACCGAACCGGATCCGATGCAGCGCGGTAAAAAACTGGTGGTTCAGATGGTGGAAACCTTCCAGGCCGGTGCCAAACCGACCTTTGTTGAAACGCTAGATGCCGTTGAAGTGGCGAAATCGACCGGTATGCCGCTGGCACCGGTGATGATTTATGGCGATGACGTCACCCACGTGCTGACCGAAGAGGGTATTGCCTATCTCTATCGCGCGGAAAGCCTTGAAGAGCGCCGTGCGATGGTCGCTGCGGTAGCCGGCATCACCGATATCGGCCTTGGCGTCGATGCGGCGCGCGTGGCGGCCCTGCGTAAAAGCGGCAAAGTGGTCTATCCGGAAGATATGGGCATTCGTCGTTCAGATGCGACCCGCTCACTGCTCGCCGCCAGCAGCGTCTCTGACCTGGTGGAATGGTCGGGTGGTCTTTATAACCCACCGGCAAAATTCCGGAGCTGGTAATGAAACTTCTGTCGCAGACTCAAACCGAGGCGCAGGCCAGCCAGCTGGCGACGATTGCGCGCGATTGTCTGACCGATGAAGCGCGGCTAAGTCCCAAGCCGGGTCTGGTAGACAGTCGGGGGAACGGCGCGCATCAGGATCTGACGCTGGCGCTGATGGAGCGTTCCGCTCACAGCCTTGTGCCGACCTTTCTGGCGCTGGCCCGTCACAGCTGGCTGCGTCCTGCTGATATTGCCCTGCGTGAAACGGTGGGTCGGCTGGGCCGTGACGGTGAACAGCAGATGATGGCGGCAACCGGCGGCGTCAACACCCATCGGGGTGCGATCTGGGCGCTGGGACTGCTGGTCAGTGCTGCAGCCATGCACGGTGGCGCGGCCAGTGCCGACCATCTGACCCGCACAGCAGCCGCGCTGGCCAGCCTGCCCGACCGCGCCGCACCAAAACTGTTCAGCAAAGGGTTAAAAGCGACGCATCGCTATCAGGTGCCCGGCGCACGCGAAGAGGCGCAGCAGGCGTTTCCTCACGTGATGAAGCTGGCGCTGCCGCAGCTGCTGACCAGTCGTGCAACGGGTGCCAGTGAAAATGAAGCCCGCCTTGATGCGCTGATGGCGATCATGACCTCGCTCAGCGATACCTGCGTGCTGTCACGGGCCGGTATGACCGGACTGAAAGCGATGCAGCAGGGAGCACGCGCCGTGCTGCTGTCTGGCGGCTGTCGCACAGCAGGCGGCCAGAAGGCGCTGGCGCAGCTCGATCAGCGCATGCTGTCGCTCAACGCTTCGCCTGGCGGGGCCGCCGATTTGCTGGCCGCGACGCTGTTCATTGATCGGGTCTGTTCACCTGAACATTCTTATTTCTAGAGGCCATTATGGAACACATCACATTATCTTTACCTGCTAACCGCTCACTCAGCGGTAAAGCTCTGGCAGGGGTCGTTGGTTCCGGTGATATGGAAGTGCTGTACACCGCAACTGAAGGACAAACGCTTAGCATTGATATCACCACCTCACTGGATAACAGCGACGCCCGCTGGAAGGCGCTGTTTGACCGCCTGAATTTAACCAACGGTCTGCCTGCCGGAAAGCTGATTATTCACGATTTCGGCGCGACACCCGGCGTGGCGCGTATCCGTATTGAACAGGTTTTTGAGGAGGTGAGCCATGCGTAACGATGCCAGTTTTATTGAATTACGCGCCCGTGAGCGCGCCCGTGCACTGCTGGACGACGGCAGCTATCGCGAACTGCTGGATCCTTTCGAAGGCATCATGTCGCCGTGGCTGGCCCCGCAGGGTGTGGTCCCACAGTCAGATGACGGCATGGTGGTGGCACGCGGCACGCTGAACGGTCAGCCTGCGGTCGTTATCGCCATTGAAGGCACCTTCCAGGGTGGCAGCATGGGCGAAGTCTCCGGTGCCAAAATGGCGGCGGCGCTGGAACTGGCAGCCGAAGACAACCGCAATGGAATACCCACTCAGGCGGTGCTCTGCCTGGAAACCGGCGGCGTGCGTTTACAGGAAGCAAATCTGGGGCTGGCGGCGATTGCCGATATTCATGCCGCGATTGTCGATCTGCGCCGCTATACCCCGGTTATCGGCATTATTGCCGGTACCGTCGGCTGCTTTGGCGGGATGTCCATCGCCGCTGCGCTGTGCAGCTACCTGATTGTGACGCGTGAAGCGCGCCTGGGGCTGAACGGTCCGCAGGTGATTGAGCAGGAAGCGGGCATTGAAGAGTATGACTCGCGCGATCGCCCGTTTATCTGGAGCATGACCGGCGGTGAAATCCGCTACGCCAGCGGCCTGGTCGATGCGCTGGTCGGTGATGGCGTCAATGCGGTTAAGAGTGCGATGAATGACTTCATTGCCAAAGGCGTTCCGGCGCAGCACCGCAGCGATAAATATGCCGATTTCCTGCCACGCCTGACGCAGTTCGACACCCGTCAGCAGGCGGACACGGCGCAGATTAAACAGCTTTTCGCCCGGGAGGATAAATAATGACCCAGACAAACAGCCGCGGTGCAATCTGGCTGGAAAAACTTGCACCTGATGCGCAGCGCCTCAGCGGCCTGTGTGCCTCTGTCCAGGTGGCGGACGGTGAACTTAATGGTGAAAGCGTGCGCTTTATCGCCGTGGTGCCCGATGCACAAAACCACTATCCGCGTGCCGCGAGGGGCGAAGTCGGTCTGCTGGAAGGCTGGACGCTGGCGAAAGTGGTGAATGAAACGCTGGAAGAGGACAAGAACAGCGACGTAAAACGCCCGATTGTGGCGGTGATCGACGTACCGAGTCAGGCCTATGGCCGTCGCGAAGAGGCGTTCGGTATTCATCAGGCGCTGGCGGGGGCTGCGGGCGCTTATGCCAAAGCACGCCTTGCGGGTCATCCGGTGATTGGGCTGATTGTTGGCAAAGCGATGTCTGGTGCCTTCCTGGCGCACGGTTATCAGGCCAACCGCCTGATTGCGCTCAACGATCAGGGTGTGCTGGTGCACGCCATGGGTAAAGAGTCCGCCGCGCGTATCACGCTGCGTTCGGTGGAGGCGCTGGAGAAACTGGCGGCGACCATTCCGCCGATGGCCTATGACGTGAATAACTTCGCCACGCTGGGTCTGCTCTCCGATCTGCTGAACGTGGCCAATCCTGATGCGCCTTCTGACGCCGATGTGGCGATGGTCGAGATCGCCTTGCAGAAAGCCATTAGCGATGCGCGTCAGGATCCGAGCCTGAAAAACCGGCTGGGCGCATCCAATCGCCACAGCTCCTCCCTGGTTCGCGAGCGGATGCGCGCAACCTGGTAATTAAATAAAAAAATAAACCTGCCGAAACCGGTCTGACGGGGCGCATTGCTAAGTGCGCCCCGGGGCAGTGGCCGTGTTCAGAATTATAAACATCGCTGTTAACAGAAAATTCTTTCTTAAATACAGGTGATTTATGATTTATATAATTGTTCATGCCCTTGCTCCGATTTTTGTCATCATGCTTCTGGGTTTCTGGGCCGGTAAGGCCGGAATGGTCAACAACAAAGACGTCTCTCTGCTGAATATTTTCGTCATGGATTTTGCGCTGCCCGCCGCGCTGTTCAGTGCCACGGTACAAACGCCCTGGCCGGGCATCGTGGCGCAATGGCCGCTGATTGTGGTTATTACCGGCGCAATGTGGATTACCTATGGAGCTGTCTATTTCGCGGCTACAAAAGTTTTCAAAAAGTCACCGCAGGATGCGGCTGTGCTGACACTGACGGTGGCGCTGCCAAATTACGCCGCGCTGGGCCTGCCCATTCTGGCCAGCGTGCTGGGTGAAAATGGTGCCACTTCGCTCTCGGTAGCGGTCTCCATCGCCTGTGGTTCAGTGCTGCTTACACCGCTTTGCCTGCTGATTCTGGAACGTGAAAAAGCGTTTGCCGATGGCACCGAACACGGTTCAACCCTGACCATGCTACCGATTCTGATGTGGCGTTCAGTGAAAAAACCGATCGTACTGGGACCGTTGATTGGCGTGGTGTTATCAGCGCTGGGCGTTAAAATGCCTGATCTGGTGCTGGCCGCCATCAAACCGCTGGGTCTGGCTGCCACCGCCGCTGCACTCTTCCTGACCGGTGTCATCCTGTCGGCACGCAAACTGAAACTCAACGCGGTGGTGGGCGTCGGCACGGTAACTAAACTGCTGATTCAGCCCTTTATCGCCTGGGGTCTGGTGCTGGCATTGGGTCTCAGCGGTCCGGTGGCCATTACCGCCATTCTGATGATTGCGCTCTCCGCCGGTTTCTTCGGGGTGGTGTTTGGCAACCGCTTTGGCGTGCAGTCGCCGGATGCAGAGGCTGTGCTGCTGCTCAGCTCTATTCTCTGTATTTTGTCATTACCGCTGTTCATTACGCTGACATCAGGAATGTAATATGAGCTCTGTACCGCGCCCCCACGATCTGCTCTGGCTGCGAGACGGCAACGCCTTAGCCGCCATCAGTGAGAGCTGGGTCAGTCAGTTCTGGCATCCCGGCCTTCCGGTCGTGGTGCGGCGCGACCGGAGCGAAACCGGGCTGATACCGGTGGGTGTGCGCGGCGAGCGCCGCGAACAGCGCGCCGCCGGATGGGTCAATACAGCGGATATCGTTCGCGTTGTCACGCCGGAGATGCTGACGGCGCGTGCGCAGTTGCTTGCCTCGCCGTTTACCGCTTATGCGCCGGTCGGCGCGGCGATTGCCCTCAGTGAGCACGACTGGCCGTGGCGCTGGGGCATTACCGGCAGTACCGGTTACGCACTGGCAACTCAGCAACCCACACTGCATGCCGCCAGCGATCTTGATTTAGTTATTCGCGCGCCAGAGCCGCTGGCGCGCGATGCGCTGCAACGCTGGCAGGCGCAAACCGACACGCTGGCCTGCCGGGTCGATACGCAGGTAGAAACGCCGTCCGGCGCGTTTGCCCTCAGCGAATGGCTGCGTGAAGGCCGCGCGCTGGTTAAAACCGTTACCGGGCCGATACTGACCGCTTCACCCTGGAGCAGGGAGCTACAATGAAAATACTCTTTACCTTTCCCGGCCAGGGCACTCAGCGTGCCGGGATGTTACAGCATCTTCCCGACGGCGACGCCCTGTTAAACAGCGTGCGTGCAGTGCTGGGCGACGAGACTGACCAGCTCGACAGTGCCGATGCACTGCGCCACACGCGCGCCGTGCAGCTCAGTCTGCTGATTTGCGGTGTCGCCTGGGCGCGCGAGCTGATCCGCCGTGGGGTGAAACCCGATATCGTCAGCGGTCTGTCGATTGGTGCGTTTCCTGCTGCGGTGATTTCCGGCGCGCTGGATTTCAGTGATGCTTTGCGGCTGGTGGCGCTGCGCGGCGATCTGATGGAGCAGGCTTATCCGGAGGGATATGGCCTGACCGCCATCACCGGCCTGACGCTGAGTCGTCTGGAAAAACTGCTGCCCGGCAGCAACACCTATATCGCCAACCTGAATGCGGAAACGCAGATTGTGATTGCTGGCCGCGACGAGGATATGGCGGTAGTCGCGCAGAAAGCGCTGGATGCCGGTGCCAGCAAAGCGATTAAACTCGCGGTGAGCGTGCCGTCGCACTGCGCGCTGCTGGATAAGCCCGCCGCAGAACTGGCGCGCGCATTCGGGTCCGTCAGCCTTTCCCGTCCCCATTGCGCTTACCTCAGTGGCTCAACCGGACGCGTGATTTGGGAGCCGGAGAAGATTGCCGACGATCTTGCCTTTAATATGGCGCGTACGGTGCAGTGGAATGATGCGATGGTTTCAGCCAATCAGCGCGATGCCCGACTGGCGATTGAGATGCCGCCTGGCAATGTGCTGACCGGCCTGACGCTTCAGGCGGGCTGGCAGGGCGACGCGATTTGTCTGGAGCGCAACAGCGTTGAGGTTGCACTCCATCTGGTTAAACGGCTGAGTCAGTAAGGCTGCGGGCGTACATCCGCCCTTCTGCCGCCAGTGCCAGCAGGTCATTATCCCGTTCGCGGCGATGTGAGTAGACAATCGAGATCTGCTGACGCATCTGGTAAGGCTCAGCGAGCGTCAGCAGCTGAATGTTGTTTTCATACACCTTCTTCATCCGTCCCGGGATCAGTGCCAGGCCGACGCCCGCCTGCACCAGGCTTATCATCGAGAAGATGTCATTCACCTGGGTGACCATGCGCGGTTCAAATCCGGCTATCTGGAACGCCTCCTGCGAACCGGCATAGGTGGCAAACCCCTCAGCCAGCGAGACAAAATCACGGTCGGCATAATCACGCAGATCCACCGGACCAGCTCCGTCCCGCGTCTCACCGGCCGGTGTGGCCAGAAAGATCCTGTCCTCAAACAGCGGAATCACATCAAAATGCGCGTCGCTGAGTTCGCCGTCATCGGTGGCGATCAGAATCGCATCCAGCGCATCATCTTCCAGCATATTCAGCAGCATTTGATTGGAACCCATGGTCAGATCGAGCTCCAGCGTGGGCCGACGCAGCTTCATGCCCATGATCAGCCGGGGAATGGTCTCCAGCGTCAGGGAGTAGAGCGTGCCAAGTCGCAGACGCCCTCCGCCGATGCCTGCGACTTTGCGCGCCTCTTCAATGCCTTTGCCCATCAGGGTGGTCACATCGCGACAGTAGTCCAGCAGCGTCCAGGCGGCAGGCAGCGGCACCAGGTTGCGGCCCTTGTGGATAAACAGCGGGCAGTCGATGCCCTCTTCCAGCGTATGCAGTGCGCGATGCACGCTGACGCTGCTCAGCGCCAGCGCTTCCGCTGTACGGGCGATATTGCCCTTGCTCATAAACATCATGAAGACGCTGAGTTTACGGAAGGTAATTTCCTGGTTGATGTTGTCACTCATTGCTGCTGTTGCCTGTAGGGTCATTTTGCTTTCCCGCATAGTAGCGATTCTCAGCCAGGGTGTAATGATCTGGCTCGCACAAGAGGCACTTACGGAGGCAGAGGCGATAAGAGGCTGAACCTGCTGAAAGAGGTGCGGGATAGACGGTGAGCAAAGAGAGCACAGGAGAGTGCGGCCGATCCCTCGGCCGCAAAGAAAGTCAGAAACCTTACTGCACGCGCCTTACAACCTTACTGGCGAGATATTCCAGATCTCATCAGCGTACTCCTGAATCGTACGGTCCGACGAGAAGTAGCCCATTCCGGCGATGTTTTTAGCCGCGCGGCGTTGCCACTCATCCGGTTTACGGTAGAGCGCATCCACTTTATCCTGGGTATCCACATAGCTGCGATAATCCGCCAGCAACTGGTAGTGATCGCCGAAGTTGACCAGTGAATCGAACAGATTGCGGTAGCGGCCCGGATCCTGCGGACTGAACAGACCGGAAGCAATCTGAGTCAGCACCTGATGCAGCTCTTCATCCTTTTCATAATAGTCACGCGGGTTATAGCCCCCTTTACGCAGGGCTTCGACCTGCGGCGTGGTATTACCGAAAATGAAGATGTTCTCTTCACCGACGTGATCCAGCATTTCAACGTTGGCCCCATCCAGCGTTCCGATGGTCAGCGCGCCATTCAGCGCAAACTTCATATTACTGGTGCCGGACGCCTCTGTCCCTGCGGTAGAGATCTGCTCAGAGAGATCGGCCGCCGGAATAATGATCTGCGCCAGGCTCACGCTGTAGTTCGGGATGAAGACCACCTTCAGTTTGTTCTTCACCTGCGGATCGTTGTTGATCACATTGGCGACATCGTTGATCAGATGAATGATGTGCTTGGCAACGTAATAGGCCGACGCCGCTTTACCGGCAAAAATATTGACGCGTGGCACCCAATCCGCCTGCGGATCGGCCTTGATACGGTTGTATCGGGTGATCACATGCAGCACGTTGAGCAGCTGGCGTTTGTACTCGTGAATACGCTTGATCTGCACATCAAACAGCGCGTTCGGGTCGAGCACCACGTCCAGATTCTTCGCCACCCAGTCGGCCAGCCGACGCTTGTTCTGATACTTGGCGACCGCCACTTTTTCAATAAACGCCGGATAGTCGATCTGCGCCTTCAGCTCGCCCAGCTGGCTGAGATCGGTGCGCCAGTTGCGGCCAATCTCCTCATCCAGCACCTCTGACAGCGCCGGGTTCGCCAGCGCCAGCCAGCGACGCGGAGTGACGCCATTGGTTTTGTTACAGAAGCGACCAGGGAACAGACGGGAGAAATCGGCAAACAGCGACTGTACCATCAGGTTGGAGTGCAGCTCCGAAACACCGTTTACTTTGTGGCTGACCACCACCGCCAGCCAGCCCATGCGTATCCGGCGGCCATCGTTTTCGTCGATGATCGAAATGCGCGACAGCAGATCCAGGTCATCGGGATAGTGATCCTGAATGGTCTTAAGGAAGAAGTCGTTAATTTCAAAAATAATGCTGAGGTGACGCGGCAGGATCTTGCCGATCATATCGACTGGCCAGGTTTCCAGCGCTTCGGTCATCAGCGTATGGTTGGTGTAGGAGAAGACCTGACAGCAGACGTCAAAAGCGTTGTCCCAGCTGAATTTATGATCGTCGATCAGCAGACGCATCAGTTCGGGGATCGCCAGCACCGGATGGGTATCATTCAGGTGAATAGCGATTTTATCCGCCAGGTTGTCCCAGGTCTGATGCATCCGCCAGTGACGATTCAGAATGTCCTGCACCGTCGCGGAGACCAGGAAATATTCCTGACGCAGGCGCAGTTCACGGCCTGAGTAGGTCGAGTCATCCGGATAGAGCACGCGCGACACGTTCTCGGAGTGGTTTTTATCTTCCACCGCCGCAAAGTAGTCGCCCTGGTTGAACTTGCCGAGGTTAATTTCGTTGCTGGCCTGCGCGCCCCACAGCCGTAAGGTGTTGGTAGCGTCGGTGTCAAAGCCCGGAATGATCTGGTCATAGGCCATCGCCAGGATCTCTTCGGTCTCCAGCCAGCGCACTTTCGCGCCTTCGTGCTGGACGCGGCCACCAAAGCGCACTTTGTAACGGGTATTGAAACGCTGGAATTCCCACGGATTACCATATTCAAGCCAGTAATCCGGCGACTCTTTCTGCTCACCTTCCACAATGTTCTGTTTGAACATGCCGTAGTCATACCGGATGCCATACCCACGGCCCGGCATGCCCAGCGTCGCCAGCGAGTCGAGGAAACAAGCCGCCAGGCGACCCAGACCGCCGTTGCCCAGCCCCGGATCGTTCTCCTCTTCCATCAGCTCGGCCAGATCAAGACCCATCTCATCCAGCGCCTGGTTGAGATCGTCATAAATCCCCATCGCCAGCAGCGCATTGCCCAGCGTGCGGCCCATCAGGAACTCCATCGACAGGTAATAGACCTGCCGGACATCCTGAGAAAGCTGAGCACGGCTGGAACGCAGCCAGCGCTCCACCATCCGGTCGCGCACCGCCAGCAGCGAGGCGTTAAGCCACTCATGCTTATTGGCGATAGAGGGATCTTTGCCGATGGTAAACATCAATTTATAGGCAATCGAATGCTTTAAGGCATCAACCGTCAACGTTGGTGAGGCGTAAGTGAAAGGTGCATTCATATCCAGTTTTCCCAATCCGTTACATCAAACGTTGGTAGAGATCACGGTAGGCTTGTGCTGCCACCTGCCAGCTAAAGTCCATCGCCATTGCCTGGCGCTGAACATAGCGCCAGAGCGAAGGGCGGGACCACAACACAAACGCGCGCCGGATGGCTCGAAGTAGTGACCAGGCGTTGGCATCTTCAAAACTGAATCCACTGGCGATGCCGTCGGCCAGATTCTCCAGTGAGCTGTCATTCACGGTATCGGCCAGCCCGCCGGTGCGGCGCACTAATGGCAACGTACCATACTTGAGGCCATAAAGTTGTGTCAGACCGCAGGGCTCAAAGCGACTCGGCACCACAATCACGTCCGCGCCGCCGACAATGCGGTGTGAGAACGCTTCGTGATAGCCGATCTGCACGCCGACGCTGCCCGGATGCTCTGCCGCCGCCGCCAGGAAGCCCTGCTGCAGTTCAGCATCACCCTGGCCCAGCAGCACCAGTTGACCGCCCTGCGCCAGCAAGCCGGGCAGCGCCTCCAGCACCAGGTCCAGCCCTTTCTGTTTGGTCAGACGGCTGATCACGCAGAACACCGGCGCTTTATCATCCACCTTCAGTCCCATCGCCACCTGCAGCTGACGTTTGTTCTCCGCTTTCGCTTCCAGCGTGTCGCGGTTATAACGCGCGCTGAGCAGCAGATCGTGCGCCGGATCCCAGATAGAGGGATCAACGCCGTTGAGAATGCCGCTAAGACGGCCTTCACGCATCCGCTGTGCCAGCAGGGTTTCCATGCCGTAAGCATATTCGGCAGAGGTAATTTCATGGGCGTAAGTCGGGCTGACCGCCGTGATATGGTCGGCGTAAAAAAGTCCCGCTTTCAGGAAGGAGATCTGACCGAAGAACTCCAGCCCGTGCATGTTAAAGAACGACCATGGCAGGCCAATCTCTTCCATGTGGTGCGCCATGAACAGCCCCTGATACGCCAGGTTGTGCACGGTGAAGACCGATTTAGCCGGACGACCACGCGCTTCCAGATAGGCGCAGGTCAGGCCTGCGTGCCAGTCATGGGCATGCACAATATCGGGACGCCACATCGCGTCCATGCCGCACGCCAGTTCACAGCCGACCCAACCCAGCAGCGCAAAGCGCAGATAGTTGTCGACATACGCAAACTGCGATTCGTCATGGTAGGGACTACCCGGACGATCGTAGAGGCCGGGAGCATCAATTAAGTAGATGCCCACACCGTTAAATTCACCAAATAGCAGACGTACATGACCGGCAAATGTTTCTCGCTCTGTCACGACCTGGAGATCAGGTATGCCTTTGCGCAATGCGGGAAAAGCGGGCAGTAGTACCCGCGTATCCGTGCCGCCCGCAATTTGTGCCTGAGGTAATGCCCCGACTACATCAGCCAGTCCGCCCGTTTTTAGCAGCGGGAAAAGTTCCGAACAGACATGTAAAACCTGCATCCTCGACCTCATTAAGTTATCCGACACGCTCCGCGTGCCGATTGCGTAAGTTTCGCTTATCGCTTACAGCCCCGCTTTGGCCAGCCTGGCCAGCATGGCGCGGGTTACCAGTACGATGCCTTCATCCGAACGGTGAAACCGGCGACTGTCTTCATCCGGGTTTTCGCCAATGACCATGCCTTCCGGTAACTCGCAGGCACGATCAATGACGCAGCGACGCAGACGACACGATCGGCCCACTACCACATCAGGCAGCAGTACAGTTGAATCTATATTGCAAAAAGAGTTAACGCGTACCCGCGGGAACAGCACCGAATTGACCACCACTGAACCGGAGATGATGCAGCCCCCCGAGACCAGCGAGTTCATGGTCATCCCGTGACTGCCGGAACGATCCTGAACAAATTTGGCCGGCGGCAGCGGCTCCATGTGGGTACGAATCGGCCAGGTGACGTCATACATATCGAGTTCAGGCATCACCGATGCCAGGTCGAGATTGGCGCGCCAGTAGGCTTCCAGCGTCCCGACGTCGCGCCAGTAAGGCGGCGCATTGTCATCGTTCTGTACGCAGGAGAGCGCAAAGGAGTGTGCATAGCCTTCGCCGCTTGCCACGATTTTCGGCAGGATATCTTTGCCGAAGTCGTGGTTAGAGCCTGGCGTCTGCAGATCCTCTTCCAGCAGTTCATAGAGATAGTCTGCGTTGAAAACGTAGATCCCCATGCTGGCGAGCGCCTGAGTGTCATCACCCGGCATGGTGGGCGGTTTCGCGGGTTTCTCCACGAAGTCGATCACCATGTTCTCTTCGTCCACCGCCATCACGCCAAACGCAGTGGCTTCATGCACCGGCACCGGTAAACAGGCGATGGTACATTTCGCCTCGTTGACCACGTGATCCAGCAGCATGCGTGAATAATCCATCTTATAAATGTGGTCCCCGGCAAGGATCACGATGTACTGCGCCTGATAGCGGCGAATCACATCAAGGTTTTGCGTCACGGCATCGGCCGTCCCGCGATACCACTGTTCGGTCGAAAATCGCTGCTGCGCTGGCAGCAAATCGACAAACTCATTCATCTCTTCATTGAAGATCGACCAGCCACGCTGGATGTGCTGAGTCAGGGTATGAGACTGATACTGAGTAATCACGCCAATCCGTCGGATACCGGAGTTGACGCAGTTGGAGAGGGCAAAGTCGATAATGCGGAACTTGCCGCCGAAATGCACCGCCGGTTTGGCACGTTTGGCCGTTAAATCGACCAGGCGCGTGCCGCGTCCGCCGGCGAGGATCAGAGCAACCGTCTGTGTAGGGAGCTGGCGGGCCAGCATCAGGTGATCTGTTCTATCTAACTTAACCATGTCTGACTCCTTATGATTGCTTTTGGAACACGCACACACCGTGTGCGGGACCATGCCAGACAGTTAGCAGGATGGGGTTGTCGTCCCCGGCGAAAGGAGGAAGGGCGCGCCATTCTCCGTCTGGTAACACGATGTCATTCACCGTATCCGTGGCGTTTATTGTTATTAACCAGCGGCCGGACAGCAGGATCTGCAATCTGTGCATCCCCTGTGCCCATTCATCGTGTTGCAGTGGCTGGCCACCGGCATTGAGCCACTGCACATTGCCGTCACCGTCCTGCCACCAGCGATCTGCGGTCAGCGCCGGAATACGCTGGCGCAGCTCGATCAGTGCAGCGGTGAATCCGACTAATCCCTTCTCATCCGCCTGCCAGTCAAGCCAGCTCAGGGCATTGTCCTGACAGTAGGCGTTGTTATTGCCGCGCTGGGTGTGGCCGCGCTCATCGCCTGCCAGCAGCATCGGCGTGCCCTGTGACAGCAGCAGCGTCGTCAGCAGTGCCCGCACGCTGCGACGGCGACGTTCAATCACGTCGAAGCTGACGTTCAGCCCCTCTTTGCCGTGGTTGTGGCTGTAGTTATCGCCGTGACCATCACGGTTATCTTCCCCGTTCGCTTCGTTGTGTTTACGTTCGAAGCTCACCACATCCCACAGCGTAAAGCCGTCGTGGGCGGTGATCAGGTTAACCGTGGCGTGTGGCGACCGGTCATCATGCTGGTAGAGATCGCTGGAGGCGGCAAAGCGGCGGACGAACTCGCCGTTGCTTATGTCGCCGTGCAGCCAGTAACGACGCGCGGTGTCGCGAAACTGATCGTTCCATTCGGCAAACGGCGGCGGAAAACGACCAACCTGATAGCCGTCAGGGCCGATATCCCAGGGTTCAGCAATCAGCTTGACCTGAGAGAGCAGCGGACAGGCGCGTATCGCCGCAAAAAATGGCGCATCACGCTGGTAATCCGGTGTGCGGCCCAGCACTGGCGCGAGGTCAAAGCGGAAGCCGTCGACGTGGCAGACCCGCACCCAGTAGCGCAGCGCCTCTAAAGCCCACGTCATCACCTGCGGATGATGGATATTCAGCGTGTTGCCGCAGCCGGTCCAGTTCTGATAATCGCCCTGCTCATCGAGCCAGTAGTAGCTGGCGTTGTCGATGCCGCGCATGGAGATTGTCGGGCCAATCTCATCCAGTTCAGCGGTGTGGTTGAACACCACATCCAGCAGCACTTCGATACCCGCGGCGTGCAGGTTTTTGACCGCCTGCTGAAACTCCTGCAACGGCGTCACGTCCGGCTGACCGGAGGCGTAACGGGGATCCACCGCCCAGAGCGCAAAGGGGTTATAGCCCCAGTAGTTGCTGAGGCCGAGCTGCAGCAGTCGCGGCTCGCTGGCGAAGTGCGCCACCGGCAGCAGCTCAAGGGTGGTAATCCCCAGACTGCGCAGGTAATTCACCATAACAGGATGACCGAGCGCCGCGTAAGTCCCGCGCAGCGTTTCCGGAATTTCCGGATGCTGCTGCGTCAGGCCGCGCACATGGGCTTCGTAAATCACCGTGTTACCCCAGGGAATACCCGGTGCGACGTCGTCCTGCCAGTCAAAATCCTCCGCGACTACCCGTGACTTCGGCGCAATCGCCGCGTTGTCATGCGGATCGGGCTGCGCCTCGCCGCCATGAAACAGCGGGTCATCCGGTACATCGCCCTCAACCGCGCGGGCGCAGGGATCAACCAGCAGCTTCGCCGGATTAAAACGGTGTCCCTGCTGCGGGGCCCAGGGACCATGCACCCGGTAGCCGTAGCGCTGTCCTGGCTTCAACGCCGGAACATAACCATGCCAGATATCCCCGCTGCGGCCAGGCAGGTCAAGACGCTGTTCTGCACCCTGCTCATCAAACAGGCAGAGCTCTACGCGCCCGGCATGCTGTGAGAACAGGGTGAAGTTAACGCCTTTGCCATCGTAACTGGCACCCAGCGGTTCGGGATCTCCGGCAGTGATGGTCATTCAGCCTCCCGCACCAGCCATACCGTTGCCAGCGGCGGCAGATTGAGACTCAGCGACTGCGGTCGCCCGTGGCTCTCCTGCTCATCGGTATGCACCCGATGGTTGCGCACGTCGCTGCCGTGATACTCATGCTGATCGGTATTCAGCACTTCACGCCAGTAGCCAGGCTGGTTAACGCCAAAGCGATAGCCCGGACGCGGCACCGGCGTAAAGTTACTGACCACGATCACTTCGTTGCCTTCACGGTCACGACGGACAAAGGCGAAGACGGAGTGTTCCGCATCGTTTACCACCAGCCACTCAAAGCCTGCCGGATCGAAGTCGAGCTGATGCAGCGGCGTGTAGTACTGATAGGTGTGGTTGAGATCGCGCACCAGACGGTGAACGCCGTGGTGCCAGTTGTCGTCCCCTTCCAGCAGATGCCAGTCAAGGCTGACATCGTGGTTCCACTCGCGACCCTGGGCAAATTCGTTGCCCATAAACAGCAGTTTCTTGCCGGGGAAGCCCCACATCCAGCCGTAGTAAGCACGCAGGTTGGCGAACTTCTGCCATGCATCGCCCGGCATACGATCGAGAATCGAGCGCTTACCGTGCACCACTTCGTCATGCGACAGCGGCAGCACAAAGTTTTCGGTGTAGTTGTACATCATGCCGAAGCTCATCAGATCGTGATGGTGCTTACGGTAGATGGGATCGACCTTCATGTAGTCGAGGGTGTCGTGCATCCAGCCCAGATTCCATTTGAACCAGAAACCCAGCCCGCCGTCTTCGGTGGGACGCGTCACGCCAGGATAGTCTGTCGACTCTTCGGCCATGGTCACCGAACCGGATGCCACGGTGCCGAGCGTACGGTTGGTGTGACGCAGAAACTCAATCGCTTCCAGGTTTTCACGGCCGCCATACTGATTCGGCACCCATTCCCCTTCGCTGCGGCTGTAGTCGCGGTAGATCATCGACGCCACCGCATCCACACGCAGGCCATCAATGCCAAAGCGCTCCGTCCAGTAGAGCGCGTTGCCCGACAGGTAGTTGCTCACTTCACGGCGACCAAAGTTGTAGATCAGGGTATTCCAGTCCTGGTGAAAGCCTTCACGCGGGTCGCTGTGCTCATAGAGCTCGGTGCCGTCGTATCTTGCCAGACCGAAATCGTCGCTGGGGAAGTGGCCCGGCACCCAGTCGAGCAGCACGTTGAGGCCCGCCTCATGGGCGGCGTCAATGAAGGCGCGGAACTCGTCACGGGTACCAAAACGTCGGGTCGGCGCATACATGCCCAGCGGCTGATAGCCCCAGCTGCCATCAAACGGATGTTCGTTGATCGGCAGCAGTTCGATATGGGTAAAGCCCATCTCTTTGACGTAGGGCACCAGCTGTTCAGCCAGCTCTTTGTAGCTCAGCCAGAAGTTGTTGTCGGTGTGACGACGCCAGGAGCCCAGATGCACTTCATAGATGGAGATCGGCGCGTCAAAGGCGTTGGCCGCCTTGCGCTCTGCTTTCATCTCAACAGGCTCTGGCAGACCACAGATCATCGACGCAGTTTGCGGACGCATCTGCGCCTCAAAGGCGTACGGGTCCGCTTTGATGCGCAGTTCGCCATTGGCGTCGATGATTTCATACTTGTAGAGCTGGCCGTTGACCGCGCCCGGTACAAACAGCTCCCAGATGCCCAGCTCCTGACGCAGACGCATCGGATGACGGCGGCCATCCCAGAAGTTGAAATCGCCAACCACTGACACGCGACGGGCGTTGGGTGCCCAGACGCAGAAGCGGGTGCCGAAGACGCCATCAATGACGTCACCGTGCGCGCCCAGCGTCTCATAAGGGCGCAGGTGCGTCCCTTCTGCCAGCAGCCACAGATCCATCTCCTGCAGCAGCGGACCAAAGCGATAGGCATCGTCTACCAGGTTTTGCTGGCCGTGCCAGTTCACCGCCAGCTGATAGCGGAACGGGTTTTTGCGGCGTGGAATAACGCCACTGAAGAAGCCACGTGCATCTTCACACACCAGCTGAGCCAGTTTGCGCCCGGTGGAGGTTTCAATGACCCACACTTCAAGCGCTTCGGGAAGCAATGCCCTGACTTCAAGGCCTTGCTGAGTTCGGTGCATCCCTAGTAACGAAAAAGGGTCGGCATAATTACCCGCAAACAGGGCATTGATCGCATCGCGATCGGGAAGCTCTGACATGACTTTCTTCCTGTGATAATTGGCAGCCGAAATGAACGCGACACAGCCTGTCGCGGTTCACCTGCGCTGCTCTTCATTGAGCCATACGTACAACGACAAAGAAGTCAGGCCATTCCGTGGGAAAAGTGTTTTTGCCGTGTACCACAACCATTTAATCCGGAAAGCACAAGCGTTACCTGTGGCACATCATGGTTAAATCATAGCTTGGTCACGGCACTTGCCATGGACTAAAGCAAAATAATCTTTACCGACCGGCAAAAAAGGGAAGTTGATCACTGAGTAAGCGAAACGGCAGATTGTTTCGTGTACGACAAAAACAAAAAAGGCCGGATAAATCCGGCCTTTGGCGATGTTTTCTGTTTAGCTGGTTAACAACCGCAGCATGCGACGTAGCGGTTCGGCTGCGCCCCATAACAGCTGGTCGCCCACCGTGAAGGCGGAGAGATATTCCGGCCCCATATTCAGTTTACGCAACCGGCCAACCGGCGTGGTCAGCGTACCGGTGACAGCGGCAGGCGTCAGTTCACGCATCGTCAGTTCGCGGTCATTCGGCACCACTTTGACCCACTCATTGTGAGAGGCTAGCAGCTGCTCAATTTCAGCCAGCGGCAGGTCGCGTTTCAGCTTCAGCGTAAAGGCCTGGCTGTGGCAGCGCAGTGCCCCGACGCGCACGCACAATCCATCCACCGGAATGACGTTACGGGTGGCGAGGATCTTGTTGGTCTCCGCCTGGCCTTTCCACTCTTCGCGGCTCTGACCGTTTTCCAGCTGTTTGTCGATCCACGGAATCAGGCTGCCCGCCAGCGGCACGCCGAAGTTATCGGTCGGCAGGGTGCCGGAACGGGTGAAGTCGGTCACGCTACGCTCGATGTCGAGGATGGCGGAGGCCGGGTTCTGCAGCGCAGGCGCAACGTGATCGTGCAGCATGCCCATCTGGGTCAGCAGTTCACGCATGTGGCGCGCACCGCCGCCAGAAGCCGCCTGATAGGTGGCAACCGAAGCCCACTCCACCAGGTCCTGAGCAAACAGGCCGCCCAGCGACATCAGCATCAGGCTGACGGTACAGTTACCGCCGACAAAGGTTTTGATCCCACTGTCGATACCCTGGCGAATCACCGCATGGTTGACCGGATCGAGGATGATGATGGCATCATCTTTCATGCGCAGCGTGGAGGCCGCATCAATCCAGTATCCCTGCCAGCCGCTGGCGCGCAGCTTTGGATAGACGTCACTGGTGTAGTCGCCACCCTGGCAGGTAATAATGATATCCAGCGCCCGCAGCGCCTCAATATCAAACGCATCCTGCAGTGTGCCCTGCTGTTTGCCCGCAAATGCGGGTGCCGCCTGACCATGCTGCGACGTCGAGAAGAAGACCGGATTGATTGCATCAAAATCACGCTCTTCACTCATGCGGGACATCAGCACAGAGCCGACCATACCGCGCCAACCAACAAAACCTACATTCTTCATGTCGTGTCCGTCTAAGGCAGTTACACCTGCTTTTCATTTCAGAGGAGAGAGCGGCGTGCTATTTTCACGCCGCTCTGCGTAATAATAAGATTTACCTGTGTCCCTTCACTCTACAAAATGCAGGCCGGGTAGCAAGTGAATTAATTCGATTACGCTAACTTTTTCAGCAGCGTAACTAATAACTCCGCTTTTTCGTGAACAACATGGCGTAAAACCGATGACTGAAATGATTTCAGCGACAATATTATTGTTGTTAATTATGGATCCGCTGGGCAATCTGCCGATTTTTATGTCGGTTTTAAAGCATCTGGAGCCGAAACGGCGGCGAGTGGTGCTGATCCGTGAAATGTTGATTGCTCTGATCATCATGCTGCTGTTCCTGTTTACCGGTGAACGCATCCTGGCATTTTTGAATCTGCGTACTGAAACGGTGTCGATTTCCGGCGGGATCATCCTGTTTCTTATCGCCATTAAGATGATTTTCCCGTCGGCGGAAAGCAGCAGTTCTGGTTTACCGGCGGGTGAAGAGCCCTTCCTGGTGCCACTGGCGATCCCACTGGTAGCCGGGCCATCGCTGCTGGCGACGCTGATGCTGCTGTCGCATCAATATCCGCATCAGATGTCGCACCTGGTCGGCGCGCTGCTGATCGCCTGGGGCGTGACGGTGGGTATTCTGCTGATGTCAGGTCTGTTCCTGCGGCTGCTGGGCGATAAAGGCGTGAATGCGCTGGAGCGGCTGATGGGATTAATACTGATTATGCTGGCAACTCAGATGTTCCTGGACGGCATTCGGGCTTATTTGAAGTTATAAGCGCACCTTTGTCCTTTTGCCCTGACAGGCTGGCAGGCAGCCGCATTAATCCAGCCTGTTTATCACAAAGTTACGGCATTGAAATGAACAATATTATTTATATAATGAGGTTGTTATTGCCCTTTTTTTTCGGCGCGCTCTATCTGATAACAGGTTACGTCTCCCTTCAGGAAGTGCTGCAGTATGCCAACAGCGGCCATTCAGGGGTGATCACAGATATGCGCAGTTATCTGGTTGCCCCGCTACTCTGCGCGTTGCTCTGGCTGCTGGTTTATCTGGTAGCCTGGTGGGGTTTCAGAAAAATTGCCTTCCTGTCCGCGGCTAAAGAAACAGCCTTTCAGGCACTATTCTTTCTGGCAAATATACTCTGTTTAGCTGGCCTGACCGTATTATCCGTCTCGGGCCGGAAAGCGGCGTTGAATGACGTGCAGCTGATCCATCTTGACGTCACTGATTTTGCCTGGGTTTACTTACTTGCCGCCGCCATTACGCTGGTTGTTTTTGCTGTGATAAGAAGAAAATGGGCATGAACAGGCTGCTTCAGATTATCAAAAGCTGTCTGCTGCGTACGTTTAACTATGAGGGGCGTGAAGGAAGGACGAGCTATTTTATTTTCCTGCTGTTTCAGCTGGTCTGGTTCTGCAGTTATCTGCAATGGTTTACCGGGCCACAACATGAAATAGGCTTAATCGCGCTGCTGCTGTTTATTTTGCCTGTTTTTTCCTGTGGGGTGAGGAGAATAAATGACTCTGGCTATTCACGCGGCGTCATTGTCCTTTTGGTAGTGGCGCCTTATCTGCTGTTCCCTTTTTTACTCTTCCCCCGCTCTCGGGAAAAAAACCTGACGGACCGATAGCCCGTCGGGTTAGTCAGGAAAGCAGTTCGAAAGCAATCATACCTACGATAGCCCCGGTAGTGCCGAGAATGGTTTCCATCAGCGTCCAGGTCTTCAGCGTTTCCGCTTCGCTGGCCCCGGTGAAGCGACCAAACAGCCAGAAACCGGCATCGTTCACATGGCTGATAATGATTGAGCCACCGCCGATGCAGATCGACAGCGCCGCCAGCTGAGCGCCGCTGTAGTGCAGCGGTTCAATCACCGGCATGATCAATCCGACCGTGGTCAGACAGGCGACTGTTGCCGATCCCTGAATCACCCGCACCGCACCTGACAGGATAAAGCAGGCCAGCGCAATCGGCAGTCCTGCGCCGGTCAGCGCATTGCCCAGCACCGGACCCACGCCGGAGTCCACCAGCACCTGCTTAAACACGCCGCCCGCGCCAATCACCAGCAGGATAATCCCGGCCGGTTGCAGCGCACTGCCGCACACCTGCATTACCCGCTCTTTACCCATACCCTGACGGTAAGCCAGGCCATAAATCGCCACCAGCAGCGCCAGCAGGATTGCGGTGAAAGGATGGCCGATAAATTCCAGCCACTCATACAGGGTGGTGCCTTCGGTCGTGAAGCGTGCGCCGATGGTTTTCAGGCCAACCAGCACCAGCGGAAACAGAATCAGTGAGAGGCTGAAGCCAAACGACGGCAGCTTGCTCTCATCGACATCCGGTTGATGATCTTCCGGCGGCGCGCTGAACGAGACGTGGTTGCCAATGAAGTTGCCAAACAGTGGCCCGGCAATCAGCATGCCCGGGATCGCCGCACAGAGACCCAGCAGGATCATCCAGCCAAAGTCTGCGTGCATCTGCGAGGCCAGCAGCATCGGGGCCGGTCCGGGCAGCAGAAACGCCGCCGCTGCGGCCACACCAGCAAACAGCGGGATTACCAGCTTCACCAGATTGCCGCCGGTACGCCGTGCCACCGCAAAAGCGATACTGATCAACAGCACGACTGCCACCTCAAAAAAGAGCGGCAGCGCGCAGATCAGACCGGCAATGCCCATCGCGTAATGGGCACGGCTCTGACCAAAGGTTTTCAGCATCCGGATGGCGATCTGATCAACTGCGCCGGTTTCATGCAGGATTTTGCCGAACATCGCGCCCAGCGCGACCACAATCGCGAGGAAGCCGAGCGTGCCGCCCATCCCCTTCTGCATGGTTTCAGCGATTTGATTCAGTGGCATGCCGGAGAACAGCCCGGCACCGATGGACACTAACATCAATGCGACGAAGGCGTGCATACGGGCCTTCATCACCAGGAAAAGCAGCAGCAGGACGGAGCCTGCTGCGGTCAAAACGAGTGTTGCGGTATTCATCTCTAACCCTGGCTGATAGCGTCCTGGATAGTCGCAACCGTAGCTGCCACCACATCGTCCAGTGAATGCGCGATATCCACCACCAGTACATCCGGCTCGTCCCGCCCTGGCTCTTCCAGCGTCGCAAACTGCGTCACCAGCATCTGCGGCTTGAAGAAGTGGCCTTTACGCGCTTTCAGGCGGGCTTCGATGGTGTCGAAATCGCCCTTCAGGTAGACGAAACGCAGGTTGTCATTTCCCTGACGCAGGATGTCGCGATAACTTTTCTTCAGGGCTGAACAGACAATCACGGAAATTGCCTGAGTGCGCTGCATGGCAAACGCGGCGTCGTTCAGTGCCTGTAACCACGGCTGGCGATCGTTGTCATCCAGCGGATGACCATCGGCCATCTTCAGGATGTTGGCGCGGGGGTGGAGAAAATCACCGTCAAGAAAGGCTGTATTCAGCTGGTGAGAGACCTGATTGGCGACGGCAGACTTTCCGCTGCCTGAAACGCCCATCAGGATAAAAACGTGATGCGACGGGGATTGCGTTGTCATTTTTCTGCTCCGGCAGGTGAGAATTTGCCAATGTTACCGATAACAATGTCGTTTCTCATTCTCCTGGCCGCTTAACAGCCTGGCAACCTTTTTACCAGGAAATGCATGAAAGTGTGAGCTGACTCATAAAAACGCCACAATCAGATGCTGCCACCTTCACTGATCTCAAAACCGACATCCAGCGGCTGGCAGGTGCTGGTTTCTCCGGCAATGCGCGCCAGCAGCAGCGCCGCGGCTTCACGCCCCATGCGATCGCGTGGCGTCAGCACTGTCGCCAGTTGTGGCGTGACAACCTGACTGATGTCATGGCCGTGGAAACCGGCTATCGCCATCTGAGAGGGCACCTGCAATCCCTGGCGCTGGCACTCAAACATCGCGCCGACCGCCAGGTCGTCATTGGTACAGAACAGGCTATCTGTTTCAGGGTAAAGGCGCTGCGCCTCACGCAGCAGATCACAACCGGCGCTGAATGAAGAGGCATCTTCCATCATCACACTGCGTGGCGTCAGCCCCGCTTCGCGCATCGCGATTTCGTAACCGCGCTGCTTCTGCAGCGTACGTTCATCCAGGCGTGCGCCGAGGTAGACGGTATGACGATGACCTTTGCTGAGGATTGCCTGCGTCATCTGCCGGGCCGCTTCAACGTTATCAAAGCCTACCGCCATATCCAGGCAGGGCGTGACGCTGTCCATCACCTCAATCACCGGGATACCGGCCACTTCCAGCATGCGCAGCGTGCCTGGTGTATGAGTGCGTTCGGTGAGGATAACCCCATCAATGTTCCAGCCCAGCAGCGAGCGCAGTTGCAGCTCCTCTTTTTGCGGGTTGTAACCAAAGTGGGCGACCAGCGTCTGATAGTTGGCTTCGTCGGTGACGGCTTCGATGCCGCGCAATACGTCAGCAAAAACCTGGTTTGTGAGTGACGGCAGCAGTACGCCAATGGCGCGGCTGGTGGCGTTAGAAAGCATATCGGGGGCGCGATTGGGGATATAACCCAGCTCATCCAGTGCCACCGCAATCTTATCCCGCAGGGCAACGGAGACCTGCTCTGGATTACGCAGGTAACGGCTGACGGTCATTTTAGTAATGCCGACGCGATCGGCAACGTCCTGTAATACCGGTCTTTTCTTCTTCATCGTAGCGCCTGGGATCGCCCTTAAAGCTAAAGTACGATGAGTCTATCACTTTTCTGTCACAAAATTGCCAACCGGGCGCGACGATGCGCGCCCGTTATCTGCTTAGACCGGTGGCAGATCAAACAGCAGGACTTCTGCAGCCGAGCTGGCTTCAATAGTCAGCGCGCTTTCGTCCCAGATCGCCAGGGCGTCGCTGGTGGTGATCGCGTTGCCGTTAACGGTAACATCACCTTTCACCACCTGAATCCAGATACGACGTCCCGCATCAATCGCGACATTGTCCTGTTCGCCGGCAGCCATTACCCAGCGCGATAAGGTCATGTCCTGAAAGACTTTCAGCGATCCTTCACGGGCATCCGGGCTTAACACCAGCTGACGCCCCTGCACATCCGGGAAGCGGCGCTGATCGTAGCGCGGCTCGATACCGGTACGCTCAGGAATGATCCAGATCTGATAAAGGTGCAGCGGCTCGCTTTCGCTGGCGTTGTACTCAGAGTGACGTACGCCGGTGCCGGCGCTCATAATCTGGAACTCCCCTGCCGGGATCTGCTCTTTGTTGCCCATGCTGTCCTGATGCTCAACCGTACCGGAGAGCACGTAGGTCAGGATTTCCATATCTTTGTGAGGATGGGTACCAAATCCCTGACCGCCATCAATCACATCTTCATTGATGACCCGCAGCGCGGAGAAACCCATAAAGTTCGCATCGTGATAGCTGGCGAAAGAGAATGTGTGCCAGCTATCCAGCCAGCCATGGTTTGCGTGACCGCGTTCTTCAGCTTTGCGTACATAGATCATGTTCAAATCTCCTCAATGTTTTTTATAGTCTGTCCCTGAGGGGGTCTGATTGATAGCTGAAAAACTTCACGCCTCTGTTCAAAATAGTTGAATGAGCATTGAGCAGTGGCTGAAAAGCACTGAAGAAGGGCAGGCAAAAAAAAAGCCAGCGGATAAGCTGGCTAAATAATACTGGAAGCAATGTGAGCAATGTCGTGCTTTCTCAGGCTGTCGGGCGACCTCCCGAGAACGCATGACAATAATAATCATTATCATTCGCGTCTGTAAAGTCATTTTCACATTTTTTACCCTGATTAACGCGGTGAATACCTTGATGTTTAAAGGGTTTTAATGGGCTAAAGGAGAAACCATGAGTGAAATAGTTGTCCGCCACGTCACGCCTGAAGATGCTGCTGCACTGCACAGGATCTACGGTCAGCCAGATACCCAGGCCAGCACACTCCATTTGCCCCACTCATCACTCCAGATGTGGCATACCCGTCTCGCGACGCCTCAGCCCCATGCGCATCTGCTGGTGGCCTGTATCGATGATGTCGTCGTCGGTCAGTGTGCGCTGCATGTGGAAGAGCGCGCCAGACGCCGTCATGTCGCCTCACTGGGTATGGGCGTGGATGAACGCTATCGTCAGCGTGGCGTCGGAACCGCACTCATGCGTGAAATGGTCGCGTTGTGCGACAACTGGCTACAGGTGAGCCGAATGGAACTGACAGTATTCGTCGATAATGGCCCGGCTATCGCCCTTTATCAGCGTTTCGGTTTTGAGATTGAGGGAACGGCTAAAGGCTTCGCAATGCGGCACGGTGAACTGATCGACGCGCATTATATGGCGCGGGTTAAAGCCTGACGTGTGTGAAAAAGGGCACTTTTCAATGCCCTCCAGACCGATGACAAACCCAAAAGTTAACGAACCTGGCAGCAACTTATTAGCCTAACGCGCAGGGAACACGGGCAGAAGAGGAAAGCGTCCCGCGCCAGGGACAAAAACGCCGGGAGCGTTTTTGAACAACGCAAAGCGTTGGCCCGGCTACGGGCGCACCTCAGGGATGAGGTGCGTAATAGCGCGGGCCGAGCAGTCAGGGATGACGCTTTTGCGTCTTTCCGATCTGACCGTGTTCCCTGAGCAGGCTCGATCTCACAGCCACTCAACCCCGTCCTGGCTATCAGATATCAATAACCCGCACTCAAATCATCAATGCTGCGCGGATCGGAAGCGCCATAGAGCATGCCATCCGGCCCGATCATGATGCTCTGCGTACTGCCCATCGACGGCAGTACCTTCACATGCTGACCTTTGGTTTCCAGCAGACGCAGCGTATCGGGGCTGAAGCCCTTCTCCACCCGCAGCTGATCCGGCAGCCACTGATGATGGAAGCGCGGCGCATTAGTGGCTTCCGCCACGTTCATCCCGAAATCGATGCTGTTAACCACCATCTGCAACACCGTGGTGATAATGCGGCTGCCGCCAGGACTACCCGTCACCAACCAGGTTTTTCCTCCTTTGGCGACGATGGTCGGCGACATCGATGACAACGGACGTTTCGCAGGTTGCACCGCATTCGCTTCCCCGCCGACCAGTCCGTAGACATTGGGCGTGCCTGGCTTGGCTGAGAAGTCATCCATCTCGTTATTCATCAGGATGCCGCTGTTGCCCGCCACAATTCCGCTGCCGAAATAGGTGTTAAGCGTATAAGTCACCGCGACCGCATTCCCCTGCTTATCCACCACCGAGAAATGGGTAGTCTGATTGCTTTCATAAGGTTCGAGCTTGCCCGGTTTGATCTCGCTGGAGGGCCGCGCCTTCGCCACATCGATCTGCTGCGCCAGGGTTTTGGCATAGGCTTTACTGGTCAGCGCCTGCCACGGCACCTTCACGAAATCGGGATCGCCGAGATATTCCGAACGGTCCGCGTAGGCATATTTCTCCGCTTCTACCATCACCTGCATGGCATCAGCACTGCCAAAGCCCATCTTCGCCAGATCGAAATTCTCCAGGATATTCAGAATCTGCACGATGTGGATGCCACCGGATGACGGCGGCGGCATTGAGAAGACTTCATAGCCACGGTATGTCCCGCTAATGGGCTTACGCTCGACCGCACGATAGGCCGCCAGGTCAGCTTTGTTGATCAGCCCGCCATGCTGCGCCATCTCTCCGGCGATCTCATCCGCGATTTCACCTTTGTAAAAGGCATCCGGCCCCTGACGGGCAATCAGTTGCAGGCTGTGAGCGAGGTTCTTCTGCACCAGCCTATCGCCCTTCTGCCACGGCGTACCGTCCGGTTTGTAGAAGATCGCTTTGCTGTTGGGATGGGTGATCAGCACTTCTTTGCCGTAGGTCTTCAGGTCATCTGCCAGCGCGTCGTTGACCGGAATACCGTCACGCGCCAGTTTGATCGCCGGTGCCAGCAGCGTGCTCAGCGGCAGAGTGCCATATTTCTGCGCAGCCAGCGCCAGTCCGGCTACGGTGCCCGGCGTGCCGGAGGCGAGATGTGATGTCAGCGAGAGCTTGCTGTCGGCGTTGCCCTGCTTATCCAGGAACATGTCACGCGACGCGTGTCCCGGTGCCATCTCACGGAAATCGATAGCCGTGGCGCGGCCAGAGGCAGTGCGCAGCAGCATAAAACCACCGCCGCCGAGATTGCCCGCCTGCGGATGGGTCACGGCCAGCGCAAAGCCTACCGCCACCGCGGCATCCACCGCATTACCGCCCTGACGCAGGATCTCGACGCCAACCTGCGTCGCCATCGCATCCACTGACGCTACCATGCCGTGCTGCGCTTTTACCGGGTGAAAAGTGTCACTGTCCACACCGTAGGAGACCGGAGGAGCCTGCGTTGGCGCGGCGTTAGCGCCTGCCACTACGGTGAAACTCATCACCAGCGACCAGCTAAGCTGACGCACTGTTTGCTGCATTTTCATCCTGCCACCATCCCATATTGTTATTTACATTTTTTTATCATTTCTGCAAGTGCCTACAAATACAGCAAAATAACCGGGGTTAAGTCAAATCAGGAATAGATCGGAAAGTAAGGTCTGTGATATCGGGTAAACTTATGGCTACGACCCTGATATCGGTGTACGCCGGTGTGCACCCAAAACCCTGTCGCTTTAAGGAAGGAGGAGTGATGAAAAAGTGGATGATTATTCTGGCCGCTCTGCTGCCTTTCGCCAGTCAGGCGAACACGCTGAACAGCACTAACGATCCGAATAAACCTGGCTATAACCCCAGCCAGCAGCGGATGCAGTCGCAGATGCAGACCCAGCAGCAACAGCAACAGCTGAAGCTGCGCCAGGATCAGCAGCGTCAGACGCAGGACACGCAGCGTAAAATGCAGGAGCAGCGGAACAGCGCCCAGCAGCGGGTGATTACCACGCAGCCGGGCCAGCAGAATCAGAATCAGAATCTAAACCAGAACTAATGAAAATCGGGGCCGATGATGTCGATGGCATCAGTACAGATGGCATCGACGCCCCATTTCAGCAATTCCCGCGCCCGATCCGGGCTGTTCACGGTATAAACCAGAATCTTCAGGCCTGCGGCTTTCAGTTCGGTGACCCGCTCAGCGGTCAGCACCTTATGATTAAGGTGAATTGAGACGCACGCCAGCGCAGCTGTTTTCTCCTGCCACTGCGGGTCCCAGCTGTGCGACAGCAGGCCACGCGGCAACTGCGGCTCTGCCTTCATCGCGGCTTCCAGCGCCTCAAAAGAGAACGAAGAGAGCAACGGTGCGACCTGATCCTGCCACAGTATCGCGGCAGCCTGTGCCACGGCGCGTCCGGTTTCAGCATCGCTGCCGGTGGTCGGTTTGATTTCGATGTTCGCCATCATCTGATGCTGACGGCAGCGTGCCGCCACCTGATCGAGCCGCGCCAGCTTTTCACCGGTAAACGCGTTGCCAAACCAGCTGCCCGCATCAAGCTGCGACAGCTTCTCCCACGGCAGCTGACCCGCCACGCCCCAGCCGTTGCTGGTGCGATCGAGCGTGTCGTCATGCAGCAGGAAGATCTGCGCATCGGCCGATAATTTGGCATCAAATTCAATCATCTGATGACCATATTTCGCGCCGGTGTCGATCGCCGCCAGCGTATTTTCCGGTGCCAGTTTACCGCCGCCGCGATGGGCGACGATGCGGGGATAGGGCCAGTGTTGTGTGCTCATTCCAGACGCTTTCCATGGGTTGAATCGAAGAAGTGTAACGCATCTGACGGCAGATGCAGCCACAGCGTACTGCCTGGCTGCGGACGTTCACTGTGGGCTAAGCGTACCACCAGTGGCGTGTCACCGATGCGGCCATGTGCCAGATTATCAGCCCCCAGCATCTCCAGCGTATCGACCCGCAGCGGCACGCCGCCCTGCTCGCGGCTACTGAGCCGGATGTGCTCTGGCCGGATACCCAGCACCACCGGCCGGTTAGCCCATTTCGCTTTACTGTCGCTGAGCGGCAGAGCGTGCGAGGCGTCGAGGTCAAAGCGTGATCCATCGCTGCTGAACTGCCCTTTCAGCAGATTCATGGCGGGCGCGCCAATAAACGAGGCAACGAACTGGCTGGCGGGACGCTCATACACCTCGACCGGCGTGCCGAGCTGCTCGACCACCCCTTTGTTCATCACCATCACCCGCTGCGCCAGCGTCATCGCCTCCACCTGATCGTGGGTGACATAGAGGCTGGTAGTCTGTAAGCGGCGATGCAGCTGCTGCAGTTCCAACCGCATCTGCACCCGCAGACGGGCATCAAGGTTGGAGAGCGGCTCATCAAACAGAAAAACTGCCGGTTCACGCACGATCGCGCGGCCCATCGCCACGCGCTGGCGCTGTCCGCCGGAGAGTTCGCGAGGCCGACGCATCAGCAGGTGATCCAGTTCCAGACTGCGCGCCGCGTCGAGCACCCGCTGGCGGACCTGCTCTTTGCCCATGCCACGGATTTTCAGGCCATAGGCCATGTTCTCCTCCACCGACATATGGGGATAGAGCGCGTAGTTCTGGAACACCATTGCAATCCCGCGATCTTTTGGCTCTTCCTGAGTAACGCGCCGGTCGTCGATATAGATATCGCCGGAGCTGACGCGCTCCAGTCCGGCCACCATGCGCAGCAGGGTCGATTTACCACAGCCGGATGGCCCGACCATCACCATAAATTCGCCGTCATTGATGGTGACATTCAGCGGCTGGATGATCTGATTTTTGCCATCGTAGGATTTGGTTACTGCCTGAAGGGTTACGCCTGCCATCTTATTTCTCACTCTCAACCAGACCGCGCACAAAGGCACGCTGCATGACTAACACCACCACCAATGGTGGGATCAGGGTTAATAACATTGCCGCCATCACTTCATTCCACTGGGTCGGCGATCCGCTGGAGGAGATCATGCTTTTAATCCCCGCCACCGCCGTGCCGAGGCTGGCGTCGTTGATGATCAGTAGCGGCCAGAGATACTGGTTCCAGCCGTAGATAAAGGTGATCACAAACAGCGCCGCCAGATTGGTTTTCGACAGCGGCAGAACAATGTCGATAAAGAAGCGCATCGCGCTGGCACCGTCGATGCGTGCCGCCTCCACCAGCTCATCCGGCAGCGACATAAAGAACTGGCGGAACAGGAAGGTGGCGGTTGCCGAGGCCATCAGCGGCAGGGTTAATCCGCTGTAGCTGTCGAGCAGGTTGAGATCGGCAATCACCTGTACTGTCGGGAAGATACGCACCTCTACCGGCAGCATCAGGGTGATGAAGATCAGCCAGAAAAAGAGCGTGCGCAGCGGAAAACGAAACCAGACCAGCGCAAACGCCGACAGCATCGACACCGTGATTTTGCCGAAGGTGATGCCCAGCGCCATGATCATGCTGTTGAGCAGCATCAGGCCAAACGCCGGCCCGTTGCCGTTGACGCCATGCGTCCAGATGCGCGAGATGTTCTCCCACAGGTGCGTGCCGGGCACCAGCGTCATCGGCACCTGATAGACCGCTTCGTTATCCAGCGTCGCCGCCACAAAGGCGACATAGAGCGGAAACAGGATGGTGAGCACGCCCAGCACCAGCACGATGTGGCTGAAGAGATCCAGCCCGCGTCGATTCTCAATCATTGGTATTGCACCTTACGTTCAACAAAGCGGAACTGAAGCACCGTCAGCCCGATGACCAGCAGCATCAGCACCACCGACTGCGCAGCGGACGAGGAGAGATCCAGACCGGTAAAGCCTTCGCGATAGATTTTGTAGATCAGCGTGGTGGTCGCCTGCACCGGCCCGCCGCCGGTGGCGGCATCGATCACCGGGAAGGTATCGAAGAAGGCGTAGATCAGATTCACCACCAGCAGGAAGAAGCTGACCGGCGTAATCAGCGGCAGAGAGAGATTGAAGAAGCGACGCACCGGTCCGGCACCGTCAATGGCGGCGGCTTCCACCAGCGATTTGGGGATCGATTGCAGCGCAGCGAAGAAGAACAGGAAGTTGTAGCTCATCTGCTGCCAGATTGATGCCAGCACAATCAGGAACATCGCCTGACCGCTGTTTTGCGCGTAGTTCCAGTTGTAGCCGATGTGGTTCAGCAGATAGCTGAACAGGCCCAGGCCCGGATTAAACAGGAACATCCACAGTACCGCGGCCACGACAGGCGCAACGGCGTAGGGCAGCAGCAACAGCGTCTGATAGAGACGGCGCAGCCGCACCACATAATCCACCAGCGCCGCCAGCAGCAGCGAGAAGACCATGCCGAACACCGTGACCATGCCGCTGAATTTTATGGTGGTCCAGAACGAATCCAGATAGTAAGGATCGGCAAACAGGCGTCTGAAATTTTCCAGCCCGACAAAGCTGCTGGAGATGCCAAAGGGATCGAGGCTTTGCAGCGAGTACCACAGCGCTTCACCGGCAGGCCAGAGAAAGAAGATGGCGGTAATCAGCAGTTGCGGCAGCACCAGAAGATAGGGCAACAGACTGGTGCGAAAGACCGGACGAGATGAAGACATGGCATACCTGGCGTCAGAGAGAGGGGCCAGCCTGAGCTGGCCCGCAAGGAGAGATTACTTCACCTGCTGCTGGAAGCGGCGCAGCAACTCATTACCGCGTTTCACTGCGTTATCCATCGCGTTCTGCGGCGACTGCTTGCCGGTCCAGACGCTTTCCAGCTCTTCGTCGATCACGGTACGAATCTGCGGCATATTGCCCAGACGCATGCCTTTGGTAAACGGCAGTGGCGGCTTGTTCATCATCTGACGGGTAGCGATATCCGCGCCCGGATTCTTATCGTAGAAGCCCTGCTGTTTAGTCAGCTCGTAGGCGGCGGTGGTAATCGGCAGATAGCCGGTTTTCTGGTGCCATTCCGCGGCGATTTCCGGTTTAGCGAGGAACTGCATAAACTCAGCCACGCCTTTGTAGGTTGTCGCATCTTTGCCTTTCATCACCCACAGGCTGGCACCGCCGATCAGGGCGTTCTGCGGCGCATTCGGCACGGTCTCGTCATACGGCATCATGCCAACACCGAAGTTGAATTTGGCGTAATGACGGATATCAGCCAGCGAACCGGATGAGGCGGTGGTGATGCCGCAGTCGCCGTTGTAGAACTTGGCGGTGGACTCATCTTTGCGGCCAAAATAGGTGAAGTCCCCTTTCTTGTTCATCGCTTCCAGCAGCTCGATATGACGAACCAGTACCGGTTTGTTGAACTCCAGCACCGCATCAAGTCCGTCAAACCCGTTGTTTTTGGTCGCTACCGGCAGAGCGTGCCAGGCGCTGAAGTTTTCAATCTGGATCCAGCCCTGCCAGCCGCTGGCGTAGCCACAGCTCATGCCCGATTTGCGCAGTGCAGCGGCATCCGTCGCCAGCTCCTGCCAGGTTTTTGGTGGCTGATCCGGGTTCAGACCCGCTTTTTTAAAGGCGTCTTTGTTGTAGTAGAGCACTGGCGTCGAGCTGTTGAACGGCTGAGAGATCAGCTGACCTTTGCTGTCGCTGTAGTAGCCCGCCACCGTTGGCACGAACTGCTTTTCATCAAAGGGGATACCGGCGTCTTTGAAGACCTGATGCACCGGCACAATCGCCTGCGAGGCCATCATGGTCGCCGTACCGACTTCATAAACCTGCAGCACCGCAGGGGCTTTGCCGCTGCGCACTGCCGCAATCCCTGCTGCCAGGCTCTGCTCGTAGTTACCTTTGTAGGTCGGAACAATTTTGTAATCGGGATGCGTCTGGTTAAAACGCTGTGCCAGCGAATCCACTTCTTTGCCTAGCTCGCCTTCCATAGAGTGCCAGAAAGGGATCTCAGTGGCGGCCATGGCATGGCTGCTGAGCGTCAGACCGAGCAGCACGCTCATCAGGCTACGACGAAAGGTAACGACGGACATAGAATTTTCCTGTGCAGGTAAATACGCGTGAAATCACGGATTTCTGTTTCGCGAAGTAACATGACACGGGGAAATGAAGGATTAATAACAGAAAGATGACAGCCGGGTGACAGACCGGTATGCGCAAAAGAGGAGGCTGGCAGCGCAGCGGTAACGCGTCACTGCTGCCAGGTTTTGGTTACATAATTTGCAGAGCGGCTGGGCAGTAAAAAAGCCCGCAGCGGATTCTACTTCACCAAATGCAAAAGGCGATGGCGGCCCCTCTAACACCGACACTCAAGGCCGTCTGCGCCGCATCACACACCCATTTTGAAGGCCGTCGGCGGCGCAGGCAGGTTGCGGGCGGACAGCGCGCAGCCACCGGAGCGTACACGTAGTACGTGAGGATGGCGAGCACTGCCCAACCGCAACCTGACCAGTAAGCCAGGCCTCTGAATGTTAAGCTCCGAGGTACGCGCTGCGGACGGCTTCGTTGGAAAGGAGTGCTGAACCTGTGTCTTCGAGCACCACATGCCCGTTCTCCAGCACATAGCCCCTATCCGCCAGCTTCAGCGCCTGATTCGCATTCTGCTCCACCAGGAAAATAGTCATCCCCTCGCTGCGCAGCTGCTCAATGGTGTCGAAGATCTGCTGAATAATGATCGGTGCCAGTCCCAGAGACGGCTCATCCAGCAACAGCAGGCGCGGCTGGCTCATCAGCGCACGACCAATCGCCAGCATCTGCTGTTCGCCGCCCGACATCGTCCCGGCGCGCTGGATTTTACGCTCCTCCAGCCGCGGGAAGAGTTCATAAACGCGCTTGATCCGCGTCAGGTAGTCCGGACGGCTGGCAAAAAAGCCGCCCATCGCCAGGTTCTCTTCTACCGTCATGCGCGAAAAGACCCGTCGGCCTTCCGGCACGATGGCGATCGCTTCACGCATAATGCGCGAGGTTTGCCAGTCGGTAATAGTTTTACCATCAAAGGTAATGGTGCCCTGCGTCGCGCGCGGTTCGCCGCACAGCGTGCCCAACAGCGTGGTTTTCCCGGCACCGTTAGCGCCAATCAGGGTGACGATTTCGCCCTGATTGATATAGAGGCTGACGTTGTGCAGCGCCTGAATTTTGCCGTAGTGGGCGCTGACGTTCTCAATGGTTAACATCGCATTTGCCATCTCAGGCCTCTCCTAAATAGGCACGAATGACATCCGGGTTATTACGAATCTCTTCCGGCGTTCCGTTAGCCAGCGGCGTTCCTTGATTGACCACATAAATACGGTCAGAAATCCCCATCACCAGCTTCATATCATGTTCAATCAGCAGCACCGACACCTTATGTTCTCCTCGCAGCTCCGCAATCAGCGCGTCCAGCTCGTGGGTCTCTTTGGGGTTAAGGCCCGCCGCCGGTTCATCCAGCATCAGGATCTCCGGGCGCGTCACCATACAGCGCGCAATCTCCAGCCGACGCTGCTGACCATAGGCCAGATTGCCCGCCTGACGGTTAGCCAGATCCAGCAGCCCCACCCGCTCCAGCCAGGTCGCCGCACGATCCAGCGCCTCGCTCTCACTGCGGCGAAACGCCGGGGTTTTCAGCAGACCGGAAAATACGCCGCTTTTCAGATGCTGATGCTGCGCCACCAGCAGGTTCTCAATGACCGTCATCTCACGGAACAGACGCACATGCTGGAACGTCCGCACGATGCCCATCCGCGCAATCTTCTGGCCCGGCAACCCTTCCAGATGCTGCTCACGCAATGTGATCGTCCCGCCGGTTGGCTTGTAAAAGCCGGTCAGGCAGTTAAACACGGTGGTTTTACCGGCACCGTTGGGGCCAATCAGCGAAACGATCTCCTGCGGACGCAGCTCCAGCGCCACATTGTTCACGGCTAACAGCCCGCCGAAGCGCATCATCAGGCCTTCAACGGCTAATAAAGGCTGAATCATGCCTGCTCTCCTTGTTTACCGGTTCTGAGCTTCAGATGCGGACGCTTCATCGGCAACAGGCCCTGCGGACGCCAGATCATCATCAGCACCATCAGGCCACCCAGCACCAGCATGCTGTACTCATTGAGATCGCGCATCAGCTCGCGTGACACCACCAGCAGAATGGCGGCCAGAATCACCGCAAACTGCGACCCCATCCCGCCCAGCACCACAATCGCCAGCACAAAGGCGGATTCGACAAAGGTAAAGGATTCCGGGCTGACAAAGCCCTGACGCGCCGCGAACAGGCTGCCGGCAAAACCGGCAAACGCGGCACTGATGGTAAAGGCGGTCAGCTTGATGCGGGTCGGGCTGAGGCCCAGTGAACGGCAGGCAATCTCATCCTCACGCAGGGCTTCCCAGGCTCGGCCCAGCGGCATCCGCAGCAGCCGGTTGATCACAAACAACGTCAGCACCACCAGCAGCAGCGCCACCAGGTAGAGGAAGATAATGCGGTCGCTGGGATCGTACTTCAGCCCAAAGAAGTTATGGAAGGTATCCCAGCCGCCTTCACGCGGCGTACGGCCAAATTCCAGACCAAAGAGCGTCGGTTTCGGGATCTGGCTGATGCCGTTCGGCCCGCCGGTCAGGGCGGTATTGTTCAGCAGCAGAATACGCACGATCTCACCGAAGCCCAGCGTCACTATCGCCAGATAGTCGCCGCGCAGTCGCAGCACCGGGAAGCCCAGCAGCAGACCAAACAGCGCGGCAACTATGCCGGAGAGCGGCAGGCACTGCCAGAAGCCGAGACCGTAATAGTGGTTCAGCAGCGCAAAGGTGTAGGCACCGATGGCGTAAAAGCCGCCATAACCCAGCACCAGCAGGCCAGAGAGGCCGACCACCACGTTTAAGCCCAGACCGAGCATCACGTAGATCAGCGTCATGGTGGCGATATCGACGGTGCCGCGTGACACCAGGAATGGCCAGGCAACGGCGGCGATAATCAGCACCGCCATCACCAGCTTCTGCTTCGGCGTCGAGCCATCCAGACCCGGTAACACCAGCGCCGGACCCGAGATTTTCTTCAGGCCGCTTTGCCATACCGGACGCAGCAGCTGAAACAGAAACACCACCGCACAGCCTGTGGCGATCCAGTTCCAGCGCACGCTACCGGCGTTCTGCACCACCAGATTAGTGCCGTCCAGGTTCAGGCGCAGCCCCATAAAGAAGGTGGCGAGCACCAGCAGCATCACCGAGGAGATCAGGGCATTGATAAAGGAAGTCTTCATACTTTTTCGACCTCCGGGCGACCCAGAATCCCGGTCGGCATCACCAGCAGCACCACAATCAGCAGGGCAAACGAGACCACATCTTTATATTCCGTGCTGAGATAGGCCGAGGTCAGCGCCTCGGCGATGCCCAGTACCAGACCACCAATCATCGCGCCCGGAATACTGCCAATCCCGCCCAGCACGGCGGCGGTGAATGCCTTCATACCTGCCATAAAGCCGATGAAGGGGTTGATTGAACCGTAGAACTGTCCCAGCAATACGCCCGCCACCGCGGCCATCGCGGCACCGATGACAAAGGTCAGCGAGATCACGCGATCCGTATTAATTCCCAGCAGGCTGGCCATTTTCAGGTCTTCTGCGCAGGCGCGGCAGGCGCGGCCCATGCGTGAGTAGCGGATAAAGGTGGTCAGCGCCAGCATCGCCAGGAACGTCACCACCCAGATCACTATCTGCATGGTAGAAATCGTGGCGGCAAAGCCGTTGCTCTCGCCTACCGTCCACTGTCCGGTAATCAGACTCGGCAGCGCCAGGTCGCGTGAACCCTGCGTCAGGCTGACGTAGTTTTGCAGGAATATCGACATCCCGATGGCGGAGATCAGCGCAATCAGGCGCTTGGACGAGCGCACAGGCCGGTAGGCGACGCGCTCAATGCTCCAGCCGTAGGCGCTGGAGATAATTACCGCCATCACAAAGCCGGCCGCAATCATCAGCCAGGTGGTGTCGATGCCCATCATCATCAGGGCGGCAATCACGATAAAGGAGACATAGCTACCGATCATGTAGACCTCGCCGTGGGCGAAGTTGATCATGCCGATAATGCCGTAAACCATGGTGTAACCGATGGCGATCAGCGCGTAGGTGCTGCCCAGGGTCACACCGTTAAACATCTGCTGAATAAAATAGAGAAACTGCTCGGACATACCTTGACCCTTACTTAACCGATCATGGGCGATCGGGGTACAAAAAACGCCTGGCAGACCAGCACCAGGCGTTCGTGTCGCTGGTCAGGGGAAACCGGTTAACCGGTCTCCCGCTCACCACAAAACAGCCTGGTTTACTTCACAGCAGTCGAGGTGCCATCGGCATGCCATTTAAAGACGCCGAATTCAAAGCCCTTAAGGTCACCCTTCTCATCCCAGTTCAGGTTGCCCATCACGGTTGGCACCGCGGCACCTTCCTTGAGGTTTTTCACGATAGCGTCCGGCTCAGCGCTCTTGCTGCGCTCCATGCCGGTTGCCAGCGACTGCAGTGCGGCATAGGTGGTCCAGACGAACGGTCCGGTCGGATCCAGTTTCTTCGCTTTCAGCGCTTCCACGATCGGTTTGTTGGTTTCAACCTGGTCGTAGCGTTTTGGCAGGGTCACCAGCATGCCTTCAGAAGCGGCACCGGCGATGTTCGACAGCGAGGCGTTACCCACGCCTTCCGGTCCCATAAACTGGGTTTTCAGGCCCGCAGCACGTGCCTGACGCACGATCTGGCCCATTTCCGGGTAGTAACCGCCGAAATAGACGAAATCGACGTTCTCTTTCTTGAAGCGCGCGACCAGCGTAGAGAAATCTTTATCGCCAGCGGTGATACCTTCAAACATCACGATATTAGCGCCCTGCTTTTTCAGGCTCTCCTGTACGGAGCGCGCCAGGCCTTCGCCATACTGCTGTTTGTCATGCACTACGGCGATGCGCTGCGGTTTAAGCTCGCTCATCACATATTTCGCGGCGGTCGGACCCTGATCGGAGTCGAGACCGGTGGTGCGCATAATCAGTTTATAGCCGCGGGAAGTCAGGTCAGGGGCGGTCGCCGCCGGGGTAATCATCAGCACGCCTTCATCTTCATAGATGTCAGAAGCGGGCTGGGTGGATGAAGAGCAGAGATGACCGATCACGTAGCGGATGCCGTCGTTAATCACCTTGTTCGCTACCGCAACCGCCTGTTTCGGGTCACAGGCGTCGTCATATTTCACCGCAACCAGTTTGTTGCCGTTAACACCGCCTTTGGCGTTGATATCTTCAATTGCCTGAGTCGCACCGGCGAATTGCATGTCGCCGTACTGCGCCACCGGGCCAGACATTGCGCCAACAATCGCCACTTTGATATCTTCAGCCAGCGCCGCATGGCTCATCGCCAGTGCTACACATCCCGCCAGTAATGCGCGACCTTTCATTTTCATCCTGACTACCCCATTTGTTTTGTCGTGTATGTTGTGAGTGTTTGTGCTGTCAGATAAAGTCGAAAACTGATTAAGCATGAATGAGTTAGCGTACTTTTCTGACATTTTTTATTAATAAGGCTTTATTTTTCAGGTTATTAAACAGGAAGTTTCTTCTGTAAATCAACTGACATATTCAGAATTGACTGAGTGAAACAGCATAATACACTGGAGGCAACGGCCGGTTTTTCACCGCTTTGCCAGCGCGTTATGCTGGATTGATCGCACGCTCTCCCTGTTTACAACTATTATCCTGGCATCCCGACCATCTTTTGACCTGTTTTATTGATGAAAATGTGGTAGCACTCTGGTTGTACATTTTCGCTGCACTTTCCCCTGTTACAGAGGTTTTTGTTATGAAGCTCACTATCCAGCGTTTAACCACGCTGAACGCGCAGGACCGCATCGATCTTGGCAAAGTCTGGCCGGATCTGGAGATTGAACAACTGGAGCAGCAGCTGGATGAGCGCCATCGTCTCTATGCTGCCCGTTTTAACGACCGGCTACTGGCGGGTTTGCAGCTGGAAATCGCCGGGATCCACGGCAAAGTTCACCGGCTGTCGGTGCGCGATGTCACGCGCCGACGCGGGGTGGGACAATATTTACTGGAGGAGACGATCAGGCAGAATGGGTCGATAGCGGACTGGTGGATTGCCGATGATGGCAGTGACGATCAGCAGGTGCGGGCAGCCTTTATGCAGGCGTGTGGCTTCAGGGCGCAGAGTGACGGCTGGATAATGGCGGTAGAATAGTCAGGCGCAGAAAAACAAAAAGGGCGACATGCAGAAAAACAAAAAGGGCGACATAAAGTCGCCCCTTAAGATGTCGAAGTGCGTTACGCTTCGATCGCCATACGCAGTTTCTTCATGGCGTTCTTTTCCAGCTGCCGGACACGTTCAGCTGACACGCCGTACTGATCGGCCAGCTCCTGCAGCGTGGTTTTATTGTCTTCGTCCAGCCAGCGGGCGCGAATAATGTGCTGACTACGCTCATCCAGACCTTCCATCGCATAGCTCAGCTTGTCAGCCGCGTGCGCATCCCAGTTATCCTCTTCAATGCCGTCAGCAAAGTCAGAGGTTTTATCCTGAAGATAAAGCACGGGCGCCATAGATCGGCCTTCGCTGCTCTCGTCGTCGGCAGACATATCAAAGGTCATATCCTGCGCGGCCATACGCGATTCCATTTCACGCACATCTTTGCTGCTTACGCCCAGCTCACGCGCAACCATCTCGACTTCGTCCTGATTGAACCAGCCCAGACGCTGCTTGGTTTTACGCAGGTTAAAGAACAGCTTACGCTGTGCTTTGGTGGTCGCGACTTTCACGATACGCCAGTTACGCAGCACGTATTCGTGAATCTCCGCTTTAATCCAGTGCACGGCAAACGAAACCAGACGCACGCCCACTTCTGGGTTGAAGCGACGTACCGCTTTCATCAGGCCGATATTGCCTTCCTGGACCAGGTCAGCCTGTGGCAGACCGTAGCCGGAGTAATTACGAGCGATATGAACTACAAAGCGTAGGTGAGACAGGATCAGCGTCTTTGCCGCATCCAGATCGCCCTGGTAATGCAGCCGTTCAGCCAACGCTTTTTCCTCTTCTGCCGAGAGCATCGGCCAGGTATTCGCAGCCCGGACGTAAGACTCCAGGTTGCCAAGAGGAGCAATAGCTAAAGTTTGCATTTCTTTGGTCATTCAAACCCTCACAAATTCAGTGGAATTGCCGCACATTTCCCTGCGCAGACGATACATTACGTCAACGTCGCGCGAAATCCGAAAGCAATCTGTGCTACTTAGAGTGGTAAAGTTATCCACAAGTTCAATTATAGCGGTGAATATTTTACACACAGATGACAGGAAGGGAAGAGGGGAAATATCCTCTGCACCCACCATCGGTAGCAGAGGACCATTATAACAAAAAAATGTTGCAGGCGTTTACTGCGGCGTAAATCGACGTAAATGTTGTACCGTTGCCAGCCACGCAGCCACCCAGCCGATGATCGCCGCAATCAGTAACAGCAGCAGCGCCTCATCCCACGAGAAGCCTTCCAGCGAGAAGGTGGTACCAAATACCGTCGCTACACTGGCAACAACGGACTGCAGACGCAGCACCAGCACTTCCGACAGCAGCAGCGACAGCACCGCCCCGCTGAAGCCCAGCAGCGCCCCGCCATAGAGGAATGGACGCAGGATAAAGCCGTCAGTGGCGCCAATCAGCTTCTGCACGTTAATGGTGTCGCGTCGGGCAAAGATGCTGAGCCGGACGCTGTTACCGATCACCAGGAACACTGCCACGATCATCAGCACGCCAATCATTGAGGCGATCTGCCCCACCAGCCCGGTCAGCGCCGCCAGCCGCGCAAACCAGCTATCATCCATCCGCACTTCATCCACGCCCTGCACTTTAGTTACCCGATCGCGCAGGCTTTGCATGGTGTCTGAGTTCTGGAAATTGAGCTTAGGCGTAATGATGGCCACCGCAGGCAGCGGATTCTGCTCCAGCATATCCATTGCGCCGCCAAAGCCTGACCAGTTGCGGAACTCGTTCAGCGCCTCTTCCCGCGTCAGGTAGTTGACGTTATCCACGCCTTCGACCTGCTTGAGCTGCGCCACCACGTTTTCTGCCGCCGTGTCATCCAGCGTTTTGGAGAGATAAACGGTTAACTGCGGCGCCGGATACCACTGCGTTGCCGCCTGGCTGACGTTTTTCCACACCATGTAGCAGACGCTGGGCAGCGTCAGTGAAATGGCGATGACCATCACCGTCAGCAGGGTGGCCAGCGGCTGACGCCACATATCAGAAAGCGTGCCGCGCAGCGCATAGCGCCACTGCTCCTGCCAGCCGCCTTTCAGCGCTTTGCTCTTCGACTGCTGCTTCGCTTTCGGCGCAGCCGGACGTTTAATGCGTTTATTGACCATCGTGGCCTCCGTGCAAACGTCCCTGATTCAGCGTCATCATCCGGTAGTTGCGTCGGGCGATAAGACCGCTGTCATGCGTCGCCATCAGGACGGTGACGCCGACGCGGTTAAACTCTTCGAACAGGCGCAGAATATCTTCTGACAGCGCGTCGTCAAGGTTACCGGTCGGTTCATCGGCCAGCAGCACGGCTGGCTTGTTCACCACCGCACGGGCGATGCCCACACGCTGCTGTTCACCGCCAGAAAGCTGAATCGGATAACTTTTCGCTTTGTCGAGCAGACCCACTTTATCCAGTGCCGCCGAAACACGACGACGAATGTCTTCGCCGCTGGCACCGGAGATAATCAGCGGGATCGCCACATTTTCATAAACCGAACGATCCATCAGCAGGTGGTGATCCTGGAAAATCATGCCGATCTGACGACGCAGGAAAGGCACCTCGCTGTTACGCAGGCGGGAAATGTCATGGCCACTGAACCAGATTTTTCCGGCACTCGGGCGCTCAATGCCACAAATCAGCTTCAGCAAGGTACTTTTACCGGCACCGGAGTGGCCGGTCAGAAACGCCATTTCGCCCGGACGCAGACGGAAATCTACCCCCTGCAGCGCCTGACGTCCGCCGAGATATGCCTTACTGACCTCTTCAAAGCGAATCATCCTAATTAGTCCTCTCGGGCAAACAGTGCCTCAATAAAATCTTCCGCCTTAAACGGCCGTAAATCTTCAATGCCTTCACCGACGCCGATGTAGCGAATCGGAATACCGAACTGATCGGCCACCGAGAAGATCACGCCGCCTTTGGCGGTGCCATCCAGCTTGGTGAGCGCAATCCCGGTCACGCCAACGGCTTCGTTAAACAGTCGAGCCTGGCTGACCGCATTCTGTCCGGTGCTGGCATCCAGCGTCAGCATCACTTCGTGTGGCGCTGAATCATCCAGTTTCTTCATCACGCGGGTGATTTTTTTCAGCTCTTCCATCAGGTGCGATTTGTTCTGCAGACGACCCGCGGTATCGGCAATCAGCACGTCAACGCCACGCGATTTAGCCGCCTGAATAGCATCGAAGATCACCGAAGCGGAATCTGCACCGGTGTGCTGAGCAATCACCGGAATGTTATTGCGCTGGCCCCACACCTGCAGCTGTTCAACAGCCGCGGCGCGGAAGGTATCACCAGCCGCTAACATCACGGATTTGCCTTCAGCCTGATACTGGCGCGCCAGTTTACCGATGGTGGTGGTTTTACCTACACCATTGACGCCAACCATCAGGATCACAAACGGCGTTTTGCCTGAGACGTCCAGTGGCGCATCCACTTTCGCCAGAATCGAGGCCATCTCCGCTTTCAGCAGGCCGAAGAGCGCTTCCGCGTCACGCAGCTGCTTGCGGTTTGCCTGCTGGGTCAGATGCGTGATGATGCGGCGAGTGGTATCCACCCCCACATCCGCAATCAGCAGCTGCTCTTCCAGCTCGTCAAACAGCTCATCATCAATCTTTTTACCACGGAACAGGCTGATAAAACCGGAACCGAGGTTCTGACGGGTTTTCACCAGGCTGCGCTTCAGGCGGGCAAAGAAGCCCTCTTTGCTGGGACGCTCCTGCTCCTGCACGATGAGTGGCGCAGCGGCCAGCGGGAGATCGCTGACGGTATCGGATAATGTCTCTGCCGGTTCCGCGTCGGTGACTTCGGCTTCGCCCAGTGCCAGTGCGGTCAGCTCTTCTTCGGTGAGCGGTGCTTCCGCTTCACTGTCCGGGGTTTCAACGATCGCAGCCTCGTCCGGCGTCAGCGCTTCATCGCTTAACGGCGCTTCGGCTTCGCTGTGCGGGGTTTCAACGATCCCGGCGTCATCCAGCGCCAGCGCGGTCAGCTCTTCTTCGCTTAATGGCGCGTCCGCTTCGCTGTCCGGGGTTTCAACGATCGGGGCGTCGCCCAGCGCCAGCGCGGTCAGCTCTTCTTCGCTTAACGGCGCATCCGCGGGTTCAGCATCAACGACTGGCTTTACCACGTCGTCGGCGTCGATAACCGGCGTCGCGTCATGTTCAGGTGCAGTGATTTCCAGTAGCGCTTCAGGATCGGCCTCAATCGGCGCAGCCTCATCCAGCACCATGGGTGCTGACTCGTGCGGCGCTGCCGCGGTGACTTCCGCCTCACGCTGCTGCCCGGCCACCGTTTCGGTGATAACGACAGTCTCTTCCGCTTGCGCTTCAGCCTGGCTTAATGCCGGGGCGTCCTGTTCTGCCTGCTGCTCTGCGGGTTCTGCGACCTCTTGTGTCTGCTCCTCCGCTACAGGTTGTTTCTCTTCCTCTTTGCCAAATCCCAGCCAGGAAAAAAAGCCACGTTTTTTCTCTTTTGCCATTGTGTGACGACACTCCTCGATGGCTTTGTCCCGGTCGCGCGTGGTTTCCAGGGGTAAATCAATGAAAGTTGGTCAGCGCCAGACCGGCGTAAACCACAGAATAATGCATGACTTCAGCAACTCAGTAGTCTAACACTTTCCAGCCAGCTCACCACAGCACCCTTTTTTAACGTTTCTTCTCACCGATTCGCCCGTTAAACTACGCAACAAATTATGACGAGTTGTGAGCAAGATGAATAAAAACCCCCGCAGTACAGGCGGTGCCGGGCAGATTCGCATCATTGGCGGCCAGTGGCGCGGACGCAAACTGCCGGTGCCGGACAGCGCCGGACTGCGCCCGACCACCGATCGGGTACGTGAGACGCTGTTTAACTGGCTGGCCCCGGTGCTGCCAGAGGCGCGCTGCCTCGACTGCTTTGCCGGTAGCGGCGCATTAGGACTGGAAGCCCTGTCGCGTTACGCGGGATCGGCAACGCTGCTGGAGCTGGAACGTCCGGTGGCGCAGCAGCTGACAAAAAATCTGCAGACGTTGCGCGCCAGTAATGGCACCGTGATTCAGACCAATGCGTTAAACTGGCTGGCACAGCAAGGTGAACCGTTCGATGTGGTGTTTATCGATCCGCCGTTTCGTCAGGGATTGCTGGAACAGACGTTACAGCTGCTGGAGCAGAATCACTGGCTGGCCGATCAGGCGCTGATTTACGTCGAAAGTGAAGTGGAAAATGGCGCACCGCCGGTGCCGCCAGAGTGGGATCTTTATCGCGAGAAAATAGCCGGACAAGTGGCTTATCGTTTGTATCAACGTCAACAGGAGACGCAGGATGTTACTTAATTTGGGGCGTCTGTTGATGCTATGCGTGTGGGGATTTTTACTGGCTAACCTGGTTCATCCCTACCCGAAACCGCTGACTTATTTTATCAACGTTGCGCTGATTTTCATGATCCTGATGCATGGCCTGCAGCTGGTGTTACTGCGCACCACGCAGACCAAAGATGCGCCGCCGATTGACCGCGTCACCCAGGCCAAAGTGTTTCTGTTCGGGGTGTTCGAACTGGTCGCCTGGCAGAAGAAAAACTTCCCACGCAAGAAATAATTCCGGGCGGGCGCACTGCCCGCCGGTTACTGCCGGGGTGTGAAGCTGATAAAGCGCGTGCCCTGCATCTTCAGTTCACCTCTGGCGCCCTTGTCCAGCTGATGATATTCCGCCTCTTTAAGCTGCACTTTGATGTCGCTGGCACCGTTAAGCGGGTGAAACAGCACCTCGTAGCGCATCTCTTCCCCGGCGATCACTTCCCGCTGCCGCGAACGGCGATTGGGTGCAGGAAATTCACGTTTGGTTTTGACCTCAGCCTGCAGAGAACGCTCGGGTGAAGCGTCATTCACCGCCACTTCCCGGCGTTGCTTAATGAACTGACGGGTCGCCAGCACGGCGATAATCGCCAGAACGATGATAAAGATTAGCGGCGGTTTGCTCATAGCGTTCTTGTGCCTGCAGGATGATTAATCAGGCGGCAAAGCATACAACCAGAGTTGCCTGATTGTCACATCTCAGAGGCTTAACCTAAACTGGAAGGGATATTTTGGGATCTTTCACCATTTTGAACAAAAAAGGGAGAAACAATGCTCTGGTCTTTCCTCGCTGTACTTTTCTCCGGCTGGCTCTATGTCGACGCCACCTATCGCGGCCCGCAATGGCAACGCTGGTTATTTAAGCCGGTCACGCTGCTGCTGCTTGTCGGGCTGGCCTGGCAGGCACCGGTGCTGCAGACTACGGACTACCTGATTCTGGCCGGTCTGGTCGCGACGCTGGTCGGTGATGCGTTAACGCTGCTGCCACGTCAGCAAATGCTCTATGCCATCGGGGCTTTCTTCCTGTCGCACCTGCTTTATACCCTCTGCTTCGCCGCCAGCATGACCATGACCTTCTTCTGGCCAATTCCGCTGACGCTGCTCATCATCGGTGCCGCCCTGATTGGCATCATCTGGAGCCGACTGGAAGACCTGCGCTGGCCTGTCTGCACCTTTATCGGCATGACGCTGGTGATGACCTGGATAGCGACCGAGCAGTACTTCTTCCGCCCGACCGATTACAGCTTCTCGATCATGGTTGGTGCCGGTCTGCTGCTGCTGGCAAACGCCGTCTGGTTTATCTCACACTATCGTCGCCGCTTTACCGCCGACAGCGCGATTGTCGCCGCCTGCTACTTCGCCGGTCACTTTATGATCGTGCGCTCGTTGTGGGTCGTCTGAAAAATAGCCTTGACTCTGGAGTTCACTCCAGAGTGTAGGATAAGGGATGGGCTGCGTTGCTCATCCCACTATCCTTACACTCTGGAGGTCATATGCATCAACATCACGCCTGTGGCTGCGGCAAACCCCGTGCCAGTCACGCCGCAGCAAAACCGCTGTGCCAGGTTCGCCAGGCCCGCCCCCTCTCCCTTTCTATTCACGCCGCGACGCCTGTACCTGCCGAGACGGCAGGCTGTTGCTGTGACAGTCACTGCAGCCCTGGCAACGACGCCGACACCGCTGAGGAAAGCGACCGGCGAGGTGCCGACAGTTATCCCTTTAGCTGGCAGGTCAGCGGGATGGATTGCCCGTCGTGTGCTCGCACCATTGAAACCGCTGTCCGTCAGGTAAGTGGCGTGACCGACGCCCGTGTCTTGTTCAGCAGCGAGAAACTGGTGGTCAACGCTGACCAGGATGTACAAAACGCCGTTGAACAGGCGGTGAAAAAAGCCGGGTTCCAGCTCGCAACCCCATCAGCCACGTCGGCCACACCCCCCGCTACGCCGGGCTGGCAGCATAACCGGATGCTGATTTTGCTGGCACTGCTGGTGCTTGCCAGCAGCATTCTCAGCCAGTTCGCGCCCGCCTGGGGCGATCGGCTGTTTGTGCTGACCACGCTGGTCGGCCTGGTCCCGGTGGCGCGCGGCGCCTGGCAGCGTCTGCGCAGCGGATCGCCTTTTACTATTGAGACATTAATGACGCTGGCGTCAGCTGGCGCACTGATTATTGGCGCACACGCTGAAGCCGCGATGGTGCTGGTGCTGTTTCAGCTGGGCGAACAGCTGGAAAGCTATGCCGCTTCCAGGGCGCGCAGCGGCGTTACCAGCCTGATGGCGTTGCGGCCTGAATCGGCGATCCGCCTTGAACAGGGCAAACGTACTGAGGTACCGCTTGCAGCGCTGCAACCCGGCGATGTGATTGAAGTCGCGGCGGGCAGCCGCTTGCCGGTCGATGGCAGCTTAATCAGCCCGCTTGCCAGTTTCGATGAGAGCGCGCTAACCGGTGAATCGCTACCGGTAACGCGGGCCAGCGGCGAAAAAATTCTTGCCGGTGCTACCAGCGTTGATCGGCTGGTGATGCTGGAAGTGGTGTCGAAGCCCGGTGAAAGCGCGATCGACCGTATCCTGCAGCTGATTGAAGAAGCGGAAACGCATCGTGCGCCGGTCGAACGCTTTATCGACCAGTTCAGCCGTATTTACACGCCGCTGGTCATGCTGCTCTCGCTGCTGGTGATGGTGGTGCCGCCACTGCTCGGCGCAGGCGACTGGCAGCCTTGGATCTACAAAGGGCTGACACTGTTGTTGATTGGCTGCCCCTGTGCGCTGGTGATCTCCACGCCTGCCGCCATTACCTCCGGGCTGGCTGCGGCGGCGCGACAGGGCGCACTGATCAAAGGCGGTGCGGCGCTGGAGCGGCTGAGTTCGGTGCGCAGAATGGCGTTTGATAAAACTGGTACTCTGACGCTGGGCAAGCCACAGCTGACGCAGATCCTGCGCTTTGGCACGGCCAGCGAGTCAGAGATGCTGGCGCTGAGCGCCGCTGCGGAACAGGGTGCCACCCATCCGCTGGCCAGCGCTATCGTGGCGGCCGCGCAGGCGCGTGATCTGGTGATTCCTGACGCGCAGGATCAGCAGGTGCAGGCGGGACGCGGCATCAGCGCGAAAGTCGCTGGCCAGCAGATTCAGCTGCTGACGCCCGGCCATGCACCCGGTCTGACGCCGCAGCAAAATGCGCAGATAGCGCAACAGGAAGCTGAAGGTGAAACCCTGGTGGTGCTGATGCGCGATGGCGAAGCGCTGGGTGCGCTGGCTCTGCGCGATCAGTTGCGCGACGACGCCGTCGAGGCGTTAAAGGCGCTGAAAAAGCTGGGTATTGAGAGCCTGATGCTGACCGGCGACAATCCGCGCGCTGCGGCGACCATTGCCCGCCAGCTCGATATTGATTATCGCGCCAGTCTGCTGCCCGCCGATAAAGTCGCGGCGATCCGCGAACTGAGTCAGCAACAGCCGCTGGCGATGGTCGGGGATGGCATTAACGACGCGCCAGCAATGAAAGCGGCAACGCTGGGCATTGCGATGGGCAGCGGCACCGATGTGGCACTGGAAGCGGCCGATGCTGCCCTGACGCGTAATCAGCTCAGCAATCTGGCTCCGATGATTGCGCTGGCACGCCGGACACGGCGTATCATCCGCCAGAATATCGGTATTGCGCTGGGGCTGAAGGCGATTTTCCTGGTTACAACCCTGCTGGGTCTGACCGGACTCTGGCTGGCGGTGCTGGCGGATTCGGGTGCGACCGCGCTGGTCACCGCCAACGCGCTGCGGTTACTGCGTCGCCGCGCCTGAGCAGGCGGCTTCTGATCTGAAGAGTGAGGTTAACGCGGCCTGTACGGCTGTCGTTAACCCGCCATGCCTTTGCGGATCAGAAACTGATAGGGCAGCGTGTCGGTTTGCTGCGCCAGCAAGCCATGTTCCATAAAGCGGCAGAAGCCGGGAATATCACGCGTGGTGGCCGGATCATCGGCGATGATCAGCAACGTCTCGCCATCCTGCAGGCTGCGTACGGTTTTGCGCACCATCATCACCGGCTCCGGGCAACGCAGGCCACGGGCATCCAGCTGATGGTCGGCAGAGGAAAAAGCATCGCTCATAATCAACTCGGTTCAGGTAAGGGGCGCTCATTCTAGCGCGTGCTGGCGGTGAAGCAAGGCGATAACGATTGCGCTAAAATTAACCATTGCATAAAAAGCACAACGCGGTAAGATGCCGCCGCTTTTTGCTCATAAAACTGCCAGGCGCTGCCCGAACGGCGTCCCGCAATGGGTTCCCTCACCCCAACATTAAAAAGGTTGAATATGCTCGCATTTTCTTCGCGTCAGCGCATGCATGCGCTTTTCTGGTTATCGCTGTTTCACCTGCTGGTGATCACTTCGAGTAACTATCTGGTTCAGTTGCCTATTTCAGTGTTTGGCTTCCACACCACCTGGGGTGCATTCAGCTTCCCGTTTATCTTCCTGGCGACCGACCTCACCGTGCGTATTTTTGGCGCACCGCTGGCCCGACGCATTATTCTGGCCGTGATGATCCCGGCGCTGTTTATCTCTTACAGTGTCTCGGCGCTGTTCTATCAGGGTGAATGGCAGGGCTGGCAGGCACTGGAAGTGATGAATCTGTTTGTTGCCCGTATCGCCTGCGCCAGCTTTATGGCTTACGCGCTGGGTCAGATCCTCGACGTTCACGTGTTCAACCGTCTGCGTCGCCTGCCACAGTGGTGGATTGCGCCGGGCTGCGCCATGTTCCTGGGGAATATCAGCGATACGCTGGCCTTCTTCTTTATCGCCTTCTATAAAAGCCCCGATGCGTTTATGGCGCAGCACTGGGTTGAGATTGCCCTGGTGGATTACAGCTTCAAAGTGCTGATCTGCATGGTCTTCTTCCTGCCCGCCTACGGCGTGCTGCTCAACGCGGCGCTGAAGCGTCTGGCTGAACGCCAGACCGCCCGCCAGGTCAATTTCGGCTAAGCGCCCATACGGTTTCCACTACTATCCGCTAAGATCTTCTGACAATCATCAGGTTGCGTTTGCAACCTGATTCCTGTTGTATTAATGCCTGACTGGAAACTTAAAAAGGGATTCTGATGCGCAACCTGGTGAAATATGTAGGAATGGGCTTACTGGTACTCGGCTTAGCAGCCTGTGACCAGAAGAAAGATGAAGCGGCGAATGACAACGGCGTCAGCGCCAGTCAGTCGGCGCAAACCGTCACGCTGATGGATGGCAAACTGAGCTTCTCGCTGCCACCAGGCATGTCCGATAAAAGCGGTAAACTGGGTTCGCAGACCACTAACATGCACGTTTATGCGGATGAAACCGGTGCCCGCGCCATTATTGTGATTGCCGGTGACCCGACCAATGATGGTCTGGATGTGCTGTCGCAGCGTATGGAACAGCAGCAGCGTAACCGCGATCCGCAGTTGCAGGTGGTGTCGAACAAATCTGTGACGCTGAAAGATCAGCCCGCGCAGCAGCTGGATACGGTGATTTCTGCCAACAACCAGACCTCATGGTCTTCAGTGGTTCTGGCGAAAGTAGATGGCAAACTGGTGACGCTGCAGATTACGCTGCCAGGTGATAATCAGCAGCAGGCGCAGAGCGATGCTGACAACATCGTGAAAAGCATTACGCTGAAGTAAAACAAAAGGCTGGCTTCCCTGCACGGGGAAGCCAGCCTTCGTTCAGAAGGGCTTTTTATAAACCTGCATTCTCGCGAATATATTTCCGCGCTTTCACCGCATATTCAAACGGATTGGCCAGTGCCGGATCCTGCTCCGCTTCAACCACCATCCAGCCTTTATAGCCGTAATCATCCAGGATTTTGAACACCGGTCTGAAGTCGATCACGCCATCGCCCGGTACGGTAAAGGTGCCCTTTTTCACTCCTTCCAGGAACGAAAGATGGTTCTCACGCACCTCGGCGACCACCTCATCACGCACATCCTTAAGATGAACGTGGAAGATGCGCGGCAGATATTTCTCCAGTACCGCCAGCATTTTCTGCTGGGAGCCTTCGGAGTAGTAGACGTGGCCGGTGTCATAGAGCAAACCGACCTGCTCGTCGGTCATCTCCATAAACCGGTCAATCTCTTCAGTGGTCTGAATGCCGGTGCCCATATGGTGATGCAGCGTCACGCGCATCCCCTTCTCCGCCGCGATGCGGGCCAGTTCGTTGTAGCCTTCCGCGGTTAACTGCCACTCTTCATCGCTGAAAATGGCTTTCTCTTCAAACACCGCAAGCCCGGTGCCCTGAATACTTTTACTCTGTTCAGAACAGCCAATCACCCGCGCGCCCATCGCATGCAGGAAGTTCATATGCTCGATGAACTGTTCGATAGTTTTCTGTTTGTCGCCGTTGGCGAAAAAGGTGCTGAACCAGGCGTTGCAGATCTCGATGCCGCGAATGTCGAGCATCGGTTTCAGGATCGCCGGATCGCGGGGATATTTGCTGCCCACTTCACTGCCGGTAAAGCCAGCCAGCGCCATCTCACTGACGGTCTGCTGGAAGGTATTCTCACTGCCGAGATCCGGCATGTCATCGTTGGTCCAGCCGATCGGGGCGATCGCCAGTTTTACATTCTCTTTGTTCATTATCTTATTCCCAGGCGGAGAGCGGCCATGCCGCATAGACAGCTAAATCAGTTATAGAAAGCAGGACGCGGCGGCATCTCTACCGGCTCAATCGCACCACTGTTCTGCGCTTTAATGCAGGCATCGGCGGCGACTGAGGCGGCAAAGCCATCCCAGGCAGAAGGACCGGTCAACTGGCCCGCTTTGATGTCGTTGATAAACGCCTGCAGCTCAACGTCATACGCTTCGATAAAGCGATCTTTCCAGTCCACCAGAATGGTGTTCGACAGGCGGGCCTCTTTGCGCAGCTGCACCGAAGAGGGCTCTGGCAGGCGCGCAATCCCCTCTTCACCCACCACTTCACACTGGATGTCATAGCCGTAAGCGCAGTTAACGAAGATCTCGACGTCAATGCGAACCCCTTTCTGGGTTTCAAACAGCACGATCTGCGGATCTTTCAGCTGACTGTGTGACTTCGAGGTGACGCGCGGGAAGACTACCTGCACCGTTTTATAGTCATCGTTTGTCAGCCAGCGCAGCACATCCAGCTCGTGGATCAGGGTGTTGGTGATCGCCATCGGCGTGGTGTAGTTCTCCGGCACGGTCGGGTTGCGGTGCGCACAGTGCAGCATCAGCGGCTCACCGATATCGCCATCGGTAATTACTTTTTTCAGTGCACGGTAGCCCGCATCGTAAGGACGCATAAAGCCGACCTGCACCAGGCGTTTACCCGCCTGAATCTCTGCATCCACGACCCGGCGGCAGCCCTCGGCGCTCATCGCCAGCGGCTTTTCACAGAACACCGGTTTACCGGCGGCAATCGCCGCTAAGGTGAACTCTTCATGGGTCGGATCCCATGAGGTGACCAGCACCGCATCAACATTCGGAGACTGAATCACGTCGTGTCCATTTTCGAATACCTCCGCCTCAATATTCAGGCGTTGCAGTGCGGCACGCGCGCCTTCGACATTAATGTCAGAGACGGCAACCACCTGTGCACCCTGCAGCACGTGGCTGCAGCGACGAATATGTTCCTGACCAATTGCACCTGTACCGATGACGCCAAGTTTCAAAGTCATAATTACACCTGTGTAGGGTTCGTACGGAGAAGAGCAAAACGGGCCGCGGCACGGCCCTGAAATTAATATTTTCGCGCCTGATCCAGATGGCTGTTGAGCTTGTCCGCCACCGCCTGAGAACGTTCGGTCTTCGAGGCCTGCGCCACGCCGACGTGCCACCAGCTGAAATATTTGTGGATCATGGTTTTTGGCAGCACTTTGATGTCGATAAGGGTGGAAACCGTCTGCGTGCGGGCATCTTCCAGCGCCGCCTTGAGCTGCTCCAGCGTGGTCACACGATAGGTTTTGCAGCCATAACCGGCGGCGATAGCGGCAAAATCGACCGGGATAAAGCCGCCGTCCAGCTTGCCGCCTTCCGCATTACGGAACCGGAACTCGGTGGTAAAGCTGTCCATGCCGTGTTCCATCTGCAGGTTATTGATGCAGCCGTTGGTCATGTTATCCAGCAGCACTACGTTGATCTTCGCCCCTTCCTGAATCGAGGTGACCAGCTCTGAATGCAGCATCATAAAGGAGCCATCACCGACCAGCGCATAGACCTCGCGCTGCGGCTGCGCCAGCTTCACACCCAGCGCGGCATTCACTTCATAACCCATGCAGGAGTAGCCATATTCAACGTGGTAGGCGTTGTAATCTTTGGTGCGCCAGACGCGCTGCAGGTCGCCCGGCAGACTGCCCGCCGCTGCCACTACCACTGCGTCTTTCGGCAGTTGCTCATTTAAGGTGCCGAGCACGCTGCTTTGCGTCAGTAGCGACTGGGTCAGGCGGTTAAACTCAGCGAACACCGCTTTACGGTCGAGATGATCCGCAATCTCCGGCACAAAGTCGCCATCGTGATATTCCACCTGGTAGACGCGCTGCGTCTCTTTCAGCAGCTGGCTCTGCGCCTGCTCAATCTGATTGCCCCAGTCATTACTGTAGTGCTGCGAGGCCAGCCCGGCGGTGAGCGCGGTCAGCCCTTCGCGGGCATCAGCCAGCAGCTGCACGCCATCGAGCTTGTAGCTGTCAAAGTTGCTGACGTTGATGTTCAGGAAGCTGACATCGGGATGCTGGAAAATCCATTTCGACGCGGTAGTGAAGTCGGTGTAGCGGGTGCCGATGCCGATCACTAAATCGGCCTCTTTCGCCAGCAGGTTAGCCGCCAGACAGCCGGTTTCGCCCACGCCGCCGACATTCAGCGGATGGTCAGAGACCAGCGTGCCTTTGCCCGCCTGCGTCTCCGCAAAGGGAATCTGATAGCGCTCGGCAAACTGGCGCAGCGCCTCGCCCGCTTCGGAGTATTTCACTCCGCCGCCGCAGATAATCATCGGCTTGCGCTTACGGTTAATCAGCGTCAGGGCATCTGCCAGCTGCGCTGCCACCGGCAGGCGGCGATCCAGACGGTGCACCCGTTTCTGGAAGAAGTAGTCAGGGTAATCCCAGGCTTCGCCCTGCACATCCTGCGGCAGCGACAGCGTGACCGCGCCGGTTTCTGCCGGATCGGTCAGTACGCGCATGGCGTTGATACAGGCGGACATCAGCTGTTCCGGGCGGCTGACGCGATCCCAGTATTTGCTGACGGCGCGGAAGGCATCGTTGGTGCTGATGCTGAGATCGTAGCTCTGCTCAATCTGTTGCAGTACCGGATCGGGCTGGCGGGTGGCAAAGACGTCGCCTGGCAGCAGCAGCAGAGGAATCCGGTTGGCGGTAGCGGTCGCCGCGGCGGTGATCATATTGGCCGCACCAGGCCCCACAGACGAACTGCAGGCGATAATCTGGCGGCGCAGCGACTGGCGCGCAAAGCCGGTGGCTGCATGAGCCATGCCCTGCTCATTACGGCCCTGGTAGACCACCAGATCGCCGCTATCCTGTTCCAGCGCCTGGCCCAGCCCCAGCACGTTGCCATGTCCGAAAATAGCGAAGATGCCTTTTACGAACTTCGTCTCAACGCCATCGACATCAATGAATTGATTATCAAGAAATTTAACCAGCGCCTGTGCCGTGGTCAGTCTGATAGTGCCCATATTCTTCCTTACATGCTGGTGGACCCCGACTTCCGCGACAGCACGCCAGGCGTTGTCATCGGCGGAAAAGGCGACCTGAATAACTGAAACGTGAGGCGATTATAAACAAATATATTTTTCATAAAACACGATTACAGAAGAAACATTTCATTTTGCGAGTGAGATCAAATTTAATGACGGCAACAGGTCTGGCGGGCGATTGCAGTGGGGAAATCTGGAACGTTTAACAGAGAGTGGTGCCTGATGAAAAAATTCATTTCAATGCAGCAGCTTGCCTGACTGGCGTGCGGATTCCTGCGATCCCCTTCACAACCCTGACATACCGCACATCACGCTGGCAGAGTTCGCGCAGGCGGGCGGCAATCAGGAGTTTTACCTGGTTCACAAAATTGCGATGGATATTTCATTTCGTATTGAATATGGAATTTTTATTCCTCATACTCCCTTCATAGCCAGTCAGACACCTACAGACCCGGAAGCAGAGCGTAACTGGTGTCGGTCTTTACGCCCGCCAGCGCTGCTAATCACAGAAGGAAACCACAGGTATGAGTACACAACAGAAACCGCTTGATGTGATTTGTATCGGGCGCATCGCCGTTGATTTTTATGGCCAGCAAATCGGGGCGCGACTGGAAGATGTCACCTCGTTTGCTAAATATCTGGGCGGCTCGTCGGGCAACGTCGCCTATGGCACCGCGATTCAGGGGCTGAAATCGGCGATGCTGGCGCGGGTGGGAGATGAGCATAATGGTCGCTTTCTGCGTGAAGAGTTGCAGCGCGTAGGCTGTAACACCGATGCGCTAATCACCGATCCGCAGCGTCTGACAGGACTGGTGATCCTCGGCATCAAAGATGAAGAGACTTTTCCGCTGATTTTCTACCGCGATAACTGCGCCGATATGGGTCTGGTTCCGGACGATATCGACGAAGCCTTTATTACCTCTGCGCGCGCCGTGGCGGTTACCGGCACCCACTTATCCCATCCTCAGACCCGCGAAGCGGTGCTGAAAGCGCTGGATATCGCCCGCCGCAACGGCCTGCGTACGGCGCTGGATATCGATTATCGTCCGGTGTTGTGGGGACTGACCTCTCTGGGCGACGGTGAAACGCGTTTCATTGAGTCGTCACAGGTCACGCAGCAGTTACAGGAAGTGGTGCACTATTTCGATTTGATCGTCGGCACCGAAGAGGAGTTTCATATTGCCGGTGGCAGCACCGATACACTGACCGCGCTGAAAAACGTGCGTCAGGCGAGTCAGGCGACGCTGGTCTGCAAACGTGGACCGCTGGGTTGCGTGGTGTTTGAAGGCGAGATCCCGGATAGCTGGGAACAGACTGAGCTGCACACGGGCGTACGCGTCGAGGTTCTCAACGTGCTGGGCGCGGGCGATGCCTTTATGTCTGGCCTGCTGCGCGGCTGGCTGAATGATGAGGGCTGGACTCAGGCGTGCCGTTACGCCAACGCCTGCGGAGCGCTGGTGGTATCACGCCACGGTTGCGCACCCGCCATGCCAACCAAAGCGGAGCTGGATGATTTCCTGAGTCGCGACAAAGAGGTGAAGCGTCCCGATCTCGACAGCCGTCTGAACCATCTGCACCGCGTGACTACCCGCAAGCAGCAGTGGCCGGAGCTGAATGTCTTCGCCTTTGACCACCGCAAACAACTGGCGGATATGGCGCAGGAAGCGGGCATGGACGAAAGCCGCATTCCGGAACTGAAACTGCTGCTGCTGGAAGCCGCTCAGCAGGCTGCCAGAGAAGCAGGATTAGAGAATAAAAGCGGGATTCTGGCGGATACGACCTACGGTCAGAAGGCGCTGAACGCCATCACCGGTAAGAACTGGTGGATTGGCCGCCCGATTGAGCTGCCGAGCTCGCGGCCGCTGCGCCTGGAACATGGCAACATCGGCTCGCAGCTGATCGACTGGCCTGCCGAACACGTGGTGAAATGTCTGGTCTTCTATCATCCGCATGATAGTGCTGAACTGCGTAAAGAGCAGGATGAGCTGGTGCTCGACGTCTGGAACGGCTGTAACAAAAGCGGTCATGAGCTGCTGCTGGAAGTGATTCTGCCTGACAACAACCCGGATAAGAACGAAGCGTATTACTTTGATATGTTGAGCCATTTCTACAGTCTGGGCATCCAGCCTGACTGGTGGAAACTGCCACCGCTGTCGGCGGAAAGCTGGCAGGCGATCAGCGGTCTGATTGAGCAGCAGGATCCCCACTGTCGCGGCATTCTGTTACTCGGTCTGGATGCGCCCGAAGAGAAGCTTAAAGCGGGCTTCACCGCGGCGGCCAAAGCGCCCTGGGTGAAAGGTTTTGCGGTAGGCCGCACTATCTTTGGTCAGCCTTCCCGCCAGTGGTTACAGGGGGAGCTGGACGATCAGGCGCTGATTGAGACGGTTAAAGGCAACTATCTGCGACTGATTGAGTACTGGCGCGCTGCCCGCGCCTGATTTGCAGCTCTGTCAAAAAGCCGCTTTTAGACCGTGCAGTCACAGGGAACACGGTCAGATCGGAAAGACGCGAAAGCTGCCATCCATGGCATGCTCGGCCCGCACCATCCTTGGTGCGGGACGCTTTACTCTTCTGACCGTGTTCCCTGCTCGTTTAGCTAATGTGTTGCTGCCAGACCCGATTTTTCAGCAATCTGCAGCCATTCCAATCTGAATGGTGAAAGACTGCATACTTCCATCCCTGCTGGCATTTCATCCCGGCTTTCATCCTGACATTGCCCGCGAAAAGTCATGCATCGGGCGCTAAAGCTAATCTGTGAACCATTTCATAAAGCCATGAAATAAACCGCGTCGTTGACGCAAAGAAATGAAATTTTCCATCCATCTGATACTATAGCGCTCATTATACAGCCATTATTCTAATTATACGGGCAGAAGTGATGAACAATAATCCCACCCAACTTTCTCTCTTGCAGGACGATATTCGTCGCCGCTACGAAACGCTGAGCAAGCGTCTTAAACAGGTTGCGCGCTACATCCTTGATAACAGTAACAGTATTGCTTTCGATACCGTCGCCTCGATTGCTCAACAGGCCGATGTGCCACCGTCGACGCTGATCCGCTTTGCGAATGCTTTTGGCTTCAGCGGCTTCAACGAAATGAAACAGGTTTTTCGTCAGCATCTGATGGAGGAGACGGTCAACTATACCGAGCGCGCTCGCCTGTTTCGCCAGACCTCCACGGACGACAGCGCCAGTGCGCCTGAAAGTCCGGCGGAAATCCTCAACGTCTTTACCATGGTTAACAGCCAGGCGCTGCAGCAGCTGGCGATGCAGGTTAATCCTGAGCAGCTGAACAAAGCGGTGAAACTGCTGAATGAGGCTGAGAATATCTATGTTATCGGCCTGCGCCGCTCTTTCAGCGTCGCCTCCTACCTGGTCTACGCGCTGCGTCATCTTGAGCGCCGCGCTTTCCTGATTGATGGCCTGGGCGGGATGTTTACCGAGCAGCTCAGCCTGGTCAACCCGAAAGATGTGGTGATTGCGATCAGCTACTCGCCTTATGCACGTGAAGCGGTCGAGGTGGTTGAAATGGGTGCCAAACGCGGTGCGCATCAGATTGCCATTACCGACAGTCAGGTCAGTCCGCTGGCCGCCTTCAGCGATGTCTGCTTTGTGGTACGTGAAGCGCAGGTCGATGGCTTCCGTTCGCAGGTCGCTTCACTCTGCCTGGCACAGACGCTGGCGGTTTCGCTGGCACTGAACAACGCAAAGACCAGCTGAGTTCCACACACAAAAAAGGGCAGCGCGACAGGCTGCCCTTTTTACTGATATGAACGCGGATTATAAACCGTGATTGCTGTTTATTTTTCAGCGAAGACTTACGCTTTCCGTGGATAGCTGTCGCTGTTCACCCAAGCGTGATCTTTCTCCCAGGTAAATTTCCACAGCCGCACCGGCCCCGCCATCACGTTCAGATAGTAGTTATTGTATCCCGCCAGCGTCGCTACCGGATGATAGCCGCGCGGTACCATCACCACGTCGCGATTATAAGGTGCCATACAGACATCCAGGGAACGGTCGTCGGTGTAGACGCGCTGCATGGCAAAGCCAGGTTCCGGATCGAAACGGTGATAGTAGGTCTCTTCCAGGTAGGTTTCGTTTTCACTCTCCTCCTGGTCGTGCTTGTGGCTGGGATAAGAGCTGGTATCGCCCTCGTTGGTATAGACTTCCACCACCAGCAGGCTATCAGCCGGTTCATTGTCAGGCAGGATATTGTGAACCAGGCGCTGGTTGCGCCCTTTTCCGCGATGCTCAACGCCGACATCGGCTGGTGCAATCAGGCGCGCAGGCAGATTCCCCTGACCGGGCGCATTACAGACCGCCAGCTCAAGATCGCTGTCAGCGTAAACCTCTACTTCATCATCATGCGGCACATAAACGGAATAAGGCGGTACGCGCTCAAAAGGCGACATGCGCTGACCGATACCGGGAAAATCAGCATGGCGGGTTTTTACCGAGGCCAGCCCGGCCACCAGCACCAGACACAGCTCTTTGTCACCACTACTGAGGCGCAGGGTTTCCCCTTTCTTCAGCAAATAGGCATCAAATCCCACATAACGCCAGCCGGCGCGCTCAGGCGTCACATGCTGAATACGACCCTGCGCGTCAGGGGCTTGTGCTTTCGACAGTAAAGACATCCTGATACTCCTCTCTGTCACGATTGACGCTGCGGTGGGCTCGCGGGCGCGGTGCCAGCGAACAAAGCGACCGGCAGATTATCCTGCCGGTCGCGCACCGGGATCAGCGTTGAAATGAATCAGCCTAAGGTTGGCATACTGAATTCAGACACAGTCTGCTGACCGGATGGCCAGCGTACGGTGGCCGTTTTCATGCGGGTATAGAAACGCACGCCATCCGGTCCATGAACATTGAGCGCGCCAAACACTGAACGCTTCCAGCCGCCGAAGCTGTGGAACGCCATCGGCACCGGAACCGGCACGTTGACACCGACCATACCCGCTTCAACGTTCTGCACAAACTCACGTGCGGTGTGACCGTTGCTGGTGAAAATCGCGCTGCCGTTGCCGAATTCATGGCTGTTAACCAGTTGCAGCGCACTGTCGTAGTCCGGCGCGCGCATGATGCTCAGCACCGGCCCAAAAATCTCTTCACGCCAGATCACCATCTCAGAGGTGACATGATCAAACAGCGTGCCGCCGACGTAGTAACCTTCGGCGTGACCTGCAACCTGCACGTTACGACCATCGACCACCAGCTTCGCGCCTTCCTGCTCGCCTTTGTCGATGTAGCCCAGCACTTTCTTCTGGTGCGCCGCCGAAACGACCGGTCCCATCTCATTTTCATCAGCGCCCTGATTAATGCCAGGGCCGATACGCAGCGCGTTCACCAGCGGAGTCAGACGGGCGATCAACTTGTCGGCGGTATCATCGCCCACGGCGACCACAACTGGCAGCGCCATGCAGCGTTCACCAGCAGAGCCAAACGCACCACCCATAATCGCGTTGACGGTGGCATCCAGGTCGGCATCCGGCATAACGATAGCGTGGTTTTTCGCCGCGCCAAACGCCTGTACCCGCTTGCCGTGGGCGCTGGCGGTTTTATAGATATGCTCAGCCACGCCAGAAGAACCGACGAAGCTCACCGCGGCAATACGCGGATCTTTATAGAGCTGCTCAGCATCTTCATTGGAACTGTGCACCACGTTGAATACGCCATCGGGCAGGCCCGCTTCGGTCAGCAGTTCAGCCATACGCACTGCCGCGGAAGGATCCAGCGCCGGTGGCTTCAGCACAAAGGTGTTACCGCAGGCCAGGGCTATCGGGAACATCCACAGCGGCACCATCGCCGGGAAGTTAAACGGCGTAATGCCCGCCACGACGCCGACTGGCTGCATCAGCGAGTAGCTGTCAACGCCGCTGCCGACGTTCGGGGAATATTCGCCTTTAAGCAGATGGGGGATCCCGCAGGCAAACTCAATCACTTCGATGCCACGCGTCAGTTCACCCAGCGCATCGGACCAGACTTTGCCGTGCTCAGAGACAATCAGCGCCGCCAGCTCATCACGGTGCTTCTCCATCAGGGCTTTAAAGTTGAACAGAACGCGGGCGCGACGCAGCGGCGAGGTTTTCGACCAGGCGGCAAAAGCGTCATGCGCGACACCAATCGCCTGGGCCACTTCATCAGCGGTACTTTGCGTCAGTTCACGTACCACTTTGCCGGTTGCCGGATCGTAAACAGGAATGGTTTCGTTGCTGGCGCTGAAAGTGGTTTTACCGCCAATAAAGTTACCTATGATTGTCATGATGTTGCCTCTTTAGATGGTTAAGTTCCCTGCAGACGGACCATGCGACCTGCCACACTGCCTGACCAGGCAAACCTGAAAGCGTGCTATGAAGCTATTACAGTGGAACAAATTTTTCAAATGGTTCTTTTTGGAAAATTTGATTTTAGCGGCACAGATCGCATTTTTCCCGCCACTTAGTCTCTCGCGGCATCACGATGACGGGAGGCCACTAATAGCGGCCAGCCTTAGCGTAGCAGGGTAATAGCCGGGGAGTGGTTTGGGCGTTTTACTGCGAAGTCGATCCAGCCTTTATGCATCGGGCTGAAACGGAATATGAAATTAATGCGAGGCTGATCTAATAATTTGCGTTTCATTATTCACTATTAATGAAATAAATGTTCTCTTTGGTCGCATCATCCTCCTGTCCCGGAGTCAGCGCATGGCCATCGATCCAACCCGTTTCTGTATCAACCGCAAAATTGCGCCCCGGCTCTCGCTGGAGGCATTTTTTCAGCTGGTTCAGCGTCTGGGGCTGAGCAAGGTTGAACTGCGTAATGACATGCCGGGCGGCAGCGTCACTGACGATCTCAGCACCGATCAGCTGCGCGCTCTGACCGACAGGTATCATATTGATATCATCACCATTAATGCGCTCTATCCGTTTAACCGCATTGATGACGCGCTACTGGCCCGGGCCGAAGCACTGTTACAGACGGCACAACAGATTGGTGCAAAGGCGCTGGTCATGTGTCCGCTGAATGAGGGGATAGCCGTGTCGCCTCAGCAAACCCAGGCGGCGATGCAGCAGCTGGCCCCGCACTTTGCCCACTATGGCATTCAGGGTCTGGTGGAGCCGCTGGGTTTTCCGGTCAGCTCGCTGCGTTCGGCGGTACAAACGCAGCAATTGATCGCCGCGGCGGACGTGCCCTTTAAGTTATTGCTGGATACCTTTCACCATCATCTCTATGAGCAGGCTGAGCAGGAGTTCCCAGCAGGCATTGATGTTAACCAGATTGGTCTGGTGCACCTTTCGGGCGTGGAAGATCGCCGTCCGACCGCCGAACTGACCGATGAAGAACGCATCATGCTGAGTGATAACGATGTACTGAAGAGCGTGGTGCAGGTGAAGCGGCTGGAGATGCTTGGCTATAAGGGCGTTTATGCCTTTGAGCCTTTCTCCAGTCAGCTCAGCAACTGGACCCCTGCGGAGGTTGAACGCCAGATCCGCAACAGTATTGAACTGCTGCAAGCCTGAATCCTGTTCTGCGCTTTGCGCGCACCATTAATCGGTTTATCTGTGTCTGAAAAGACGTTCTGGCCCGCTGCTGGGCCATTTTTTTTATCCTGAAGAATCGTCTGCTGCCGGCAACACCGCCTGACGCCGCTGCATGCGCAGCGTGCAGAAAAAAGCGACGCAGACCAGCAGCGCCGTGAGCAGGTAGACGCGTGAGACACCCGCATAAGTCATGATGAATCCGGCAAGTGGCCCGGTTATGCCCAGCGACAGATCCATAAAGGCGGTGTAGGTCGCCAGCGCGCTGCCCTGATTCTGCTGCGGCACCACTTTTACCGCCACCACGCCCAGCGCCGGGAATACCAGCGAGAACCCGGCACCGGTCAGAAATGCGCCTGCTTTTGCCATCCAGGGATCACCCGCTGCGGCCACCAGAAACAGTCCGGCGGCTTCAACCGCCAGGCAGATGCTGGCGACCCGCAGACCGCCGTGGCGGTTAATCGCATTCGGGAACAGCAGGCGCGCGCCGACGAAAGCGCCGCTGAACAGGGAGAGCGCAAAGGCGGCCCCTTCCCAGCCTTTATCCTGATAGAACAGGGTAATAAAGGTGGCGATGACACCGAAACCCGCCGAACCCATCGCCAGAATCGCACCAAAACCGGCGATTTTCCCCAGCACCGCACGAAACGGCAGGGGTCTGGCCCGGCTGGCTTTTACGGCCGGACGCGGCACCGCGCAGACGATGCCTACCACGCAGATAGCAACAATGACCAGCGACAGCCACAGCAGGCCACCCGCCCGGAATATCACCACGCCGAGCGGCGCGCCAATCGCCATCGCGCCATAAGTGACGATGCCGTTCCAGGAGATAACCCGGCCAATGTGCAGCGAACCCACCCGCGCCACCCCCCACAACGAGGTGCCGGTGCCGGTAAAACTCTGGCCCACGCCCAGAATCAAGCGGCCCACGCAGAGCAGCGTCAGGCTTAACAGCGGTGATTCGATGAGCGCCGCCAGCAAAATACACAACCCGCTGATCAGACAGCCCACCAGTCCGGTCACCACCACTTTCTTTGGCCCCCAGAGATCGGCGTAGCGTCCGGCATGTGGGCGGCTCAGCAGCGTCGCCACATATTGCAGGCTGATCACCAGGCCCGCCCAGAATGCGCTGAAGCCCAGCTGGTCATGCACCCATCCTGGCAATACCGCCAGCGGCAGACCGATAGTGAGATAGCTGGCAAAGTTGTAGGCCACGATAGAGAGGATCAGCAGAGAGATGTGCAGGTTTCCGGATGGGGTGTTCGGTTCCGCGGCAGGCTGTTCAGGCATGAGTCCTCGCGCTCGTATTTGGCTGAATGATAAGGTTTATCCTTTAACTATACCCGCTTTCGCCACTGGCGCATCTTAATGACACGGCTATCGGGCGGCTGCCCCTGCCCGGACGTGCAGCAGAAAGCCGGATAAAAACCGGCACAATGGGGAGTTGCTGCTCTGCCGCGATAGCTGAGTGCTGTGGCGCTGATTACCTCACCCACCTGCCACCGCGCTTTACCGTTTCTCTGATAAATCAGATTGTTAATTTTGTTTCAGCTACACTTTCAACAGCCAAATTACGTTATGAGAGAGAGAATGAGCGAGCTGCAACGGGAAAAGATCGGGCAAAATATTCTGATAAAACTGGCGATGCTGGTCATTATCCTCGCCGGGGTTCGGGCAGCGTCCGATATTCTGGTTCCGCTGCTGCTGGCGGCGTTCTTTGCCATTGTGCTTAATCCACTGGTGACGATGCTGATGCGGCGTGGCTTCCGCCGTGGACTGGCGATTGGGCTGGTGATCACGGTGATCTTCTGCGCACTCGTGCTGCTGGGTGCCATTATTGCCAGCTCAATGAGCGAGTTTTCCGATCTCTATCCGCAACTGCGCGCCACCATGGAGCAGAAAATGACGGTACTGCAACATCTGGCGGCGGGCTTTCATCTTAATATTTCAACCGATGCGCTGGTACAGCGTTTCGATCCTAATACCATGATGAACCTGGCTACCGTGGCGCTGAGCGGCTTTTCCGGCGCGATGACCAATACCGTGCTGCTGGTGCTGACCGTGGTCTTTATGCTGTTTGAGGTCCATCACCTGCCCTATAAAATGCGCAACGCGCTGGTGAATCCGAAAATTCGCATCGCCGGATTGCATAAAGCGCTGAAAGGCGTCACGCACTATCTGGCGCTGAAAACCCTGGTGAGTCTGATAACCGGCATCGCGGTCTGGCTGAGTCTCTATCTGCTGGATGTGAAGTTTGCGCTGTTATGGGGTGTCGTGGCGTTTATCCTCAACTTTATTCCCAATATCGGCCCGATTATCGCCGGTATCCCGCCCTTCCTGCAGGCGTTGTTACTGAACAGCCTGTTTGATGCCGCGATGGTGGCGGCGCTGTTTACCGCGATTCATATGGTGTTTGGCAATATGCTGGAACCGCGACTGATGGGGCGCGGTCTTGGCTTATCGACGCTGGTGGTGTTCCTGTCGCTGGTGTTCTGGGGCTGGCTGCTCGGTCCGGTCGGCATGCTGCTCTCGGTGCCGCTCACCAGCATTACTAAAATTTTGATGGAGACCACGCCAGGCGGCAGCCGTCTGGCGATTATGCTGGGCACCGGACGACCTAAGCGGGCGCGGGCATTAACCAAGTAGCCGCTGCTGCACATGCTGCAGATGGCTCTCCATCGCCTGACGTGCAGCCACTTCATCGCCCGCCACAATCGCATTGGCGATCTGCTGATGGTCAGCGTTCATCTCCTGCGCGAAGCTGTTATCGGCATAATGGCGCTCCAGTCGCTGCACATGCGGGCTGTGGCGCCGGTTCCATAACTGCTCCAGCAGGTCGCGTAATACATCATTGCCGCTCATCTCACTGATCAGCAGATGGAAGCGCTTGTCCTGCTCCAGAAAGGCCGCGTCGTTTTCATTGTACTGCTGCAGTTCAGCGGTCAGCGCCAGCAGTGCTGCCCGCTGAACGGTAGTGCCGTTACGTGCGGCAAATCCTGCCAGCATCCCTTCAAAGGCTTCACGCGCCTGCAACAGATCCTGCAGACTGCAGGTTTCGCTCTCCTGCGGAACCGCGGCTTGCGGCAGCGGCTGGGCGACGTAAACGCCGTTGCCCGTGCGGATATCGACCCAGCCGGTCATCTCCAGCGCAATCAATGCTTCACGCACTGATGAACGACTGACACCCAGCTGTTTTGCCAGCTCACGCTCCGGTGGCAGCAAACCACCTGCCACAAAGTCACCGCGCGTGATACCGGCCATGATGACGTTGGCGATCTGACGGTACAGGCGCTCGGTTTTTATTACTGGCAGCGTCATCACCCTCTCCTCTGATTGCACGTAAAAGCGATCTCTTCACCGATGCAGTTTGTCATGCTGCGATCCGGATCACGGCCCTGTTTTGTCCACTATCATACTCTTGGCCCAGCGGCCTGACCACTGGGCCACATCACAGTTGAGGAGTAAAAATGGAACATACATGGCGATGGTACGGCCCCAACGACCCGGTCTCACTGGATGATGCGCGTCAGGCGGGCGCGACCGGCATTGTGACGGCGCTGCACCATATCCCTAACGGCGAGGTATGGCCGGTTGAGGAGATTAAAGCGCGTCAGGCACTGCTGGCGGAAAAAGGTCTGGTCTGGTCGGTGGTAGAGAGCATCCCGGTCCATGAGGCGATTAAAACCCAGCGTGGTGACTACCTTCGCTATATCGCTAATTATCAGCAGTCGATACGCAATCTGGCCGCCTGCGGCATTGATACCGTCTGCTACAACTTCATGCCGGTGCTGGACTGGACGCGAACCGACCTCGCCTGGACGCTGCCGGATGGCGCAAAAGCGCTGCGCTTCGACGCCGACGCTTTCGCGGCCTTCGAGCTTTATCTGTTGCAGCGTCCGGGAGCGGAACAGGATTACAGCCCAGCCGAGCAGCAGGCCGCCGCTCAGCGCTTTGCCGCCATGAGCGCAGAAGAGAAAAGCACCCTGGTGCGCAATATTATCGCCGGTCTGCCAGGCGCCGAAGAGGGTTACACCCTGGAGCAGTTTCAGGTGCAGCTGACGCAGTATGACGGCATCGACAAAGCGAAACTGCGCGAGCATATGGCCACCTTCCTGCGCGCCATCGTGCCGGTTGCGGAGGAAACGGGCGTTAAACTGGCGGTGCATCCGGATGACCCACCACGTCCTATTCTGGGCCTGCCGCGCATTATTTCTACCCAGGAAGATATGCAGTGGCTGAAAGAAACCGTGGACAGCCTGCACAACGGTTTCTGTTTCTGTACCGGCTCCTATGGCGTGCGTGCTGACAACGCGCTGGTTGAGATGGCGGAAACCTATGCCGACCGCATTAATTTTATCCATCTGCGCGCCACAAAACGCGAGGCAAACCCGGCCAGCTTCCATGAAGCGGCGCATCTGGCGGGCGACGTCGATATGGTCGGCGTGATCAAGGTTATTCTGGCGGAAGAGCAGCGCCGCCGTCGGGCGGGCAACCTGCGGGCGATTCCCATGCGTCCCGATCACGGCCATCAGATGCTGGACGACCTGCATAAGCGTACCAATCCCGGTTATTCCGCCATTGGCCGCCTGAAAGGCCTTGCCGAACTGCGCGGCGTTGAAGTTGCGCTGAAACAGATCTATTTTGCCGATTAAATAAAACGTCCTGCCCCGCGCCCGCCCCAGGACGGGCCAGGGTCTCTCCTGGCCGCTGCGGCGGATCGGCCTTTTGCCCTGCCTGCCTCCCGTTTTCACCTGATTGTTTTGCTGCATCGCAACGAAAACCAAACAACCTGTCAAAAAATGCAATGTCTGGTCGATAATTGACCTTAGTCAGTTCTCCTGATCGCAAAAACGCTAATCTGCACCGCCCGGAGAGATGCTATGCTGCGCCACTGATCAGCACCTCCGCATAACACCAATAATACTCAGAGGATTCAGCGGTGCCGCTACTGAAACGAAAACGCGACTACGCCAGGCTGGTGATTATTATTTCCGGCGTGCTGCCTCTGATTATTGGCATTTTTTTTACCGCCCTGGATGCGCGCCACACCGTGCATCAGCAGCAGGTCACCGCGGCGAATACGCTGTTATCTCAGGCTGAGAGAATGAGCGACAGCGCCTGGGATATGATTACCGTGCTGCGCCAGTTTCATCATCAGCCCTGCAGCCAGATTGAAAACCAGCTGCAGCGCATTGGCTCGCTAAACCCCTATTTTCGCGCGATCGGTAAAATGGAGCAGGATCACATCGCCTGCTCATCGGTGTATGGTTCACGCCCAGGCCTGCTGAAAGAGATGATCATGCGCGACGCGCCGGTTACCGGAAAAGCCTGGTGGAGTCTGTCCATTGCCGGAACAACGGGCGTACCGAATCGTCCGGCCGTGATTTTTATGCGCGATTTGCCCGATGGCGAGGGATTCTGGGCAGTGATTGATGGCCAGTATCTGATCGATTTTATGCGCGCGATCAGCAGCAGCCATCTCTATCATTTCAGCATGACGTTCAGCGGCGGCGCGCCGATCTCGTTTGGCGATCCGCACATCGCCGCGTCCAGCTGGTTTGAACCCATGATTTATCAGGCTATCTCCCATCGCTATCCGCTCTCTGTCACCCTCATTGCCTCACCCTCTGAACTGATCTCGGCCTGGCGTCAGGTGATGTTTATCATCATGCCGATGGCCGCTATCTTCTCTATTCTGCTGATGATGCTGATGGCGAACTGGCTGAAACGGCGTATTTCATGGCGCGATGAGATTCGCCGGGCCATCACCAGCGGCCAGTTCAGGGCGCACTATCAGCCGGTCTACGATAACCGGCTGCAACGCTGCAGCGGCGCTGAAGCCCTGCTGCGCTGGACAACGCCCGACGGTAAAGGCGTGCGGCCAGATATTTTTATCGGCGCAGCAGAAGCGGAAGGCATGATTGTGCCGCTGACCCGCCATCTGCTCGATTTAATTGCAGAGGATGTGCAGGCGTGGCAGGTTGAGCCCCATTTCCACCTGGCCATTAACGTGGCGGCGGATCATCTGCAGCATCCTGACTTTGTCGACGATATGCTGCAGTTTGCCGAACGGATCAAAGATAAGCAGTTCCTGATTACCTTGGAGCTGACCGAACGCAGCCTGATCAAAGATGGCGCTGAGGTGGCTCGCAAGCTGGAGCAGTTACGTGGTTGCGGCATGAAGGTCGCGATTGATGATTTTGGGACCGGTCACTGTTCGCTGAGCTATTTACAGACCTTCACGATAGATTATCTGAAAATCGATCGCGGCTTTATCAACGCGATTGAATCCCTGGAAGGCAGAACGCCGGTGCTGGACGCGATTATCCAGCTCAGCCATGAGCTTGAGCTGGAAGTGCTGGGAGAAGGCGTTGAGACCGCGTTACAGTTCAGCTATCTGCAACGGCGCGGCGTGGTCTTTATCCAGGGCTATTATTATGCCCGCCCGATGGACAATACGGCGCTGGTTGCCTGGCTGACCGATCGGGGCGAACAGCCGATTGAGCGGGAGCTGGCTCTTCAGACCCGGCAGGAACCCGACGTCTGAACCAGAGAAGATGGCAGCTGAACCGCCAGTCGAGCAACATTCACTCATCTTTCTGCTCTCCGCCCTGTGATGCAAAGCGGATAACCTCTTCCGGTGCCAGCATGGCCCGTAACTTCCCTCTCTTTGACCCTGTTTTGCTGAAAAAAACGGCGGTCGTCACGCTCAGTGATAATTTTTCTGCGGTTGCAAACAGCTCTATTTGTTGTAAAAACAGGCCGGATGTAGCCCAAACATGACAGATATCACACAAAAACGGTATACTCTGTCGCTGTTCGCAATAATCACAACAGTAATTATTGTGTCTGCCGGCGCATAAACAGTGCTTATTTACGGCTATGCTTAAATTTCTCAACGCAGCGGTCTGAACGACTCACACCCGGCTCGCGCCGTTGAGGACTTTCGTGTTCCAATACAGGGTAATTCTATGAAATTGCGTAGGAAGCGTGTAAAACCAATTGGGATCGATGATGTGACTATCATCGATGATACCCGTTTACGTAAAGCCATCACCGCGGCCTCTCTGGGCAACGCGATGGAGTGGTTCGACTTCGGTGTTTATGGCTTTGTGGCCTATGCGCTGGGTAAGGTCTTTTTCCCGGACGTTTCGCCGGGCGTTCAGATGATAGCGGCGCTCGCCACTTTCTCTGTTCCTTTCCTGATTCGCCCGCTGGGTGGACTGTTCTTCGGTATGCTGGGCGACAAATATGGTCGTCAGAAAATCCTCTCCATCACCATCATCATCATGTCGGTCAGTACTTTCTGTATCGGCCTGATACCGTCCTACGCCTCCATCGGCATCTGGGCACCTATTCTGCTGCTGTTAGCGAAGATGGCTCAGGGCTTCTCGGTGGGCGGTGAATATACCGGTGCCTCAATCTTTGTGGCCGAATATTCGCCTGACCGTAAACGCGGCTTTATGGGAAGCTGGCTCGACTTTGGTTCGATTGCGGGCTTCGTGCTCGGTGCGGGCCTGGTGGTGCTGATTTCCTCCATTATCGGAGAAGAGAGTTTCCTTGAGTGGGGCTGGCGTCTGCCGTTCTTCGTCGCGCTGCCGCTGGGAATTATCGGTCTTTACCTGCGTCATGCGCTGGAAGAGACCCCGGCATTCCAGCAGCACGTGGACAAACTGGAACAGGGCGACCGCGAAGGCCTGCAGGATGGTCCACAGGTATCGTTTAAAGAGATTGCGACCAAACACTGGCGCAGCCTGCTCTCCTGTGTCGGTCTGGTTATCGCCACTAACGTCACCTACTACATGTTGCTGACGTACATGCCGAGCTACCTGTCACATAACCTGCACTACAGCGAAGACCACGGTGTGATGATTATCATCGCCATCATGATCGGTATGCTGTTTGTCCAGCCAATGATCGGCATGATGAGTGACCGTTTCGGCCGTCGTCCGTTTGTCATCATCGGCAGTATCGCCCTGATGATCTTCGCGATTCCTGCCTTTATGATGATCAACAGTGGCGTACTCGGACTGATTTTTGGTGGTCTGCTGCTACTGGCAGTGATCCTCAACGCCTTTACTGGCGTGATGGCCTCTTCACTGCCTGCGATGTTCCCGACGCACATCCGCTACAGTGCGCTGGCGAGTGCGTTTAACATCTCGGTACTGGTTGCCGGTCTGACGCCAACGCTGGCTGCCTGGCTGGTAGAAACGACCAATAACCTCTACATGCCAGCCTACTATCTGATGGTGGTGGCAGTGATTGGTCTGATTACCGGTCTGTACATGAAAGAAACTGCCAATAAGCCCCTGAAAGGCGCGACACCGGCGGCTTCTGATATGGAAGAAGCGCGCGAAATCCTGCAGGAACATCACGATAACATCGAGCACAAAATCGAAGATATCGACGAAGAGATCTCCCGTCTGGAAGCGAAACGTAAAAACCTGGTGCAACAGCATCCGGATATCAACGAGTAATCGTTCTGCTCTCCCGCCGCCCGGCGGGAGAGTTCTTTTCCCCTCTCCTGACCGCACACAAACCTTCATCCCTCGCGGGCAAAGGGAGTAAACTGTTGTCACTTTTTTCACCTGCGTAAGAATGAAAATGTCTGATTATTCCCTTATCCAGCGCCCAAGAAGATTGCGCGCCAGCGCCTCAATGCGTGAAATGTTCCAGGAGTCCTCACTGAGCCTGAACGATCTGGCTCTGCCCATCTTTGTTGAAGAAGAAGTCGACGATTACAAAGCGATTCAGGCGATGCCTGGCGTGATGCGTATTCCGGAAAAACGTCTCGCCTATGAAATTGAGCGCATCGCCAAAGCGGGTATCCGCTCGGTGATGACCTTCGGTATTTCGCACCACACCGATGCCACCGGCAGCGATGCCTGGAACGAGAACGGTCTGGTGGCACGTATGTCCCGCATCTGCAAAGATACCGTGCCAGAAATGATCGTGATGTCTGACACCTGCTTCTGTGAATACACCAGCCACGGCCACTGTGGCGTGTTGTGTGATCACGGCGTCGATAACGATGCAACCCTGGAAAACCTGGGTAAGCAGGCCGTCGTTGCCGCCGCAGCCGGTGCGGATTTCATCGCCCCGTCAGCGGCGATGGATGGTCAGGTTGAGGCGATTCGCCGGGCACTGGACGCGGCGGGCTTCACTCAGACCGCCATCATGTCCTACTCCACCAAATTCGCCTCCTCGTTTTACGGCCCGTTCCGTGAAGCGGCCGGAACGGCGCTGAAAGGCGACCGTAAAACCTACCAGATGAACCCGATGAACCGCCGTGAAGCGATCCGTGAATCGCTGCTCGACGCGGCGCAGGGCGCGGATTCACTGATGGTGAAACCGGCAGGTGCTTATCTGGATATCCTGCGCGATATCCGTGAACGTACCGAATTGCCGCTGGCGGCTTATCAGGTGAGTGGTGAATACGCGATGATCAAATTTGCCGCTCAGGCTGGTGCCATTGATGAACGCAATGTGGTGCTGGAAAGCCTGGGTGCGATTAAACGCGCCGGTGCAGACCTGATTTTCAGCTATTTCGCCCTTGATCTCGCCGAACAAAAAGTGCTCTGATCCCCTCCTTATAAAGAGCGTGATGGCTATGTCACGCTCTTCTTCTTCGCCGTAAGGCAAACACCAGAACCTGGCTTGAGCTAAAAAAATAAAGGGCTCTGTGATGAAAGCACCTGAAATCGCTGCCGACGAGGCACAACGTTTATCGCAGTTGCGTGCGCTGAACATAATGAACACCCCAGCGGAAGAACGATTTGATCGTTTAACCCGTCTGGCGCGCCGCCTGTATGACGTTCCTATCGCGTTAGTCAGCCTGCTGGAATCTGACCATCAGTGGTTTAAATCCGCTCAGGGCTATGAACCCGCAGGATCGCCCCGCGACATCTCCTTTTGCGGTCATGCCATCCTGCAGGATGAGATCATGATCGTTGAAGATGCCGCAGAAGATGAACGTTTTTATGATAATCCGCTGGTTACCGGCGAACCGCATATCCGCTTTTATGCCGGCTGTCCGCTGCGGGCACCGGGCGGCGCTAAAATGGGTACCCTCTGTATCATTGGTCGTGAACCGCGTCAGTTTAATGAAGAGGATCAGGCCACGATGCGCGACCTGGCCGCCATGGCCGAAGCGGAACTGGTCGCCTTTCAGACTGCCACCTGTGATGAACTGACGCAGATCACCAATCGTCGCGGCTTTATGACGCTGGGACAGATGGTGCTGAACGAGTGCCGGCTGAAAAACCGGCCCGCCTGCCTGACCTTTCTCGATCTCGACAAATTTAAGCAGATTAATGACTCGCTGGGCCACCGTGAAGGCGACCGCGCGCTGATGGACTTTGCCGATGCGATGAAAGTGGTGTTCAAGCATTCGGATCTGTTTGCCCGTCTGGGTGGCGATGAGTTTGTGGTGCTGTTTAATGGTCTGCAGCAGCAGCAGAGCGAAGCGCTGCTGCTGCAGTTTGACCGTTATCTGCAACAGCAATCAGTCAGTCTGAACCGCCGTTACCGCCTGCAATTCTCGTCCGGCGTCGTGGAGTTTGACGCGGCGCATCCGCAATCGCTGGAGCAGTTGCTGCACGACAGCGATGAGCAGATGTACCTCAGTAAAAAGCAGAAACGCGTGGCGATCTAAGGTCAGGCGCCGCAGCGCCTGACGGTTCAGGGACGCGCCAGATCGTCCAGCAGCGTCTGGTTAAATTTTGCCGGTTCTTCCATTTGCGGCGCGTGTCCCATACCGGGGAATTCGATTAAGCGCGCCCCCGGAATGCGTTTTGCGACCTCTTTCCCCAGTACCGCGTAATCACCCAGCCGGGCTTTCACCTCTGCCGGGGCGATATCACTGCCGATGGCAGTCGTGTCTGAGGTGCCGATCATCAGCGTGGTGGACACTTTCAGATCGCCGAATTCATAAAATACGGGCTGAGTGAAGATCATGTCGTAGATTAAGGCGGAGTTCCATGCCACCTTCTGGTGGCCCGGCCCGCTGTTGAGTCCGGCCAGCATATCAACCCACTTGTCATATTCAGGTTTCCAGCGCCCGACATAGTAGGTCTGCTGCTCATACTTCTTAATGCCCTCTGCGCTGAGTTTGAGTTCGCGCTGATACCACTGATCCACTGATCGCCACGGTGCGCCTTTGGCTTTCCAGTCCTCCAGCCCGATCGGGTTAACCAGCACCAGCTTCTGCGTCTGTTCCGGGTACATCAGCGCATAACGTGTTGCCAGCATTCCGCCAGTGGAGTGACCCATAATCACCGCCTTCTTCACACCCAGCCGGGCGAGCAGCTGATGGGTGTTATCTGCCAGCTGCTGAAAACTGTACTGGTAACTGGCTGGCTTGGTCGAGCTGCAGAAGCCAATCTGGTCGGGCGCGATAACGCGATATCCCTGCTGACTGAGTGCGCGAATGGTCTCTTCCCAGGTCGCGCCACAGAAGTTTTTACCGTGCATCAGCACCACAGTTTCGCCGTTGGCCCGCTGCGCCGGTTTCACATCCATATAGCCCATACTCAGCGTCTGCTGCTGGGATTTAAAATCAAAATGCTGCAACGGATAGGGGTATTGAAATCCTTCCAGCTGTTCGCCATACACACCAGCGGCACTGGCAGGCGCATGAGCAAATAACGCCAGCGAGGTGAGCAAGGCGGCAAGCGGTTTTTTCAGCGCGTATGTCGGGCTCATCCGGGGGGTTCTCCAGGTTAAAGGTGAGCCGTAAGCCTGGCATGTCGCAGCCAAAAATCTATTGATATGCCGTGCTATAGCCGTGATGACAGAGATTCCGGCAAGGTAAACCGTGAGTCTGGCTGCGGACTCACGGCTCGTTTAGATTATTGTCCCGCGGAATCACTTATTCATTCACCTACAATTACCAACAGATTAATCACAATTCATCTTTTTTATTAATAACACCCCCTCAAATGAATATCTTCAGAGATAACGATTAAAATCCTGAAAAATCTTTACGCAAAGAATAAGCACATTAAGATAAATGTTTTAGAATCTTCTTAAATCAAACAGGGGGTTCTATGAACGAAAATAAATATAACGAAAGTGTGATCGTCTCTATCACTGAGTGGATTAATAATAATTTTGATCAGCGTTTAAGCGTTGATGATATTGCAGAAAAGGCGGGTTACTCTAAGTGGTATTTACAGAAACTTTTTGCCCGTTATCATAATGAAACCCTGGCGCGATATATTCGTAAGAAAAAGCTTAACGCCAGTGTTCATGATTTAAAAAACAGCCGCACGCCCATCATCAGCCTGGCGCTGAAATACCATTTTGAAAGCCAGCAATCTTTTACCCGATCTTTTAAGCAGATTATGGGTTGCACGCCGAGCGTCTGCCGTAAACGTCTGATGAAGGACGAGGCAAAGCAGCAGCTGGCCGACGTTGATGATCCCTGTGCGCTGTGCAGTTACGGTCGGGCGGAAAGCATAAAGCAGAGCTGTGGCGTAACAGTCCGGCCTGTTACGCGCTCAGCGCGTGGATATGCGCCATCAGACGCTTTCCGCGAAATAGGTTAATCAGGATTCATCCGGCTGATAATATTGCACACCAATCTTAATACGCTCACGTCCCTGGGTGACGCGATGACGATTGGTGTCGCGCAGTGAATAGACACAGCCACAATATTCCTGCTGATAGAAACTCTCGCGCTTGCTGATTTCAATCATGCGCGACGACCCACCACCTTTACGCCAGTTAAAATCCCAGTACATCAGATCCGGATACGCCGCCGCTGCGCGGACTCCGCAGCTGTTAATCTGCTTCATATCTTTCCAGCGCGAAATACCCAGGCAACTGGTCATCACCGGGAAACCGTTCTCATGGGCATAGAGTGCCGTACGTTCAAAGCGCATATCAAAGCACATGGTGCAGCGTTCACCCCGTTCCGGTGACCACTCCAGGCCGCGCGCCCGCTCAAACCAGTTATCCCGGTCATAGTCCGCATCAATAAACGGCACACCAAATTTTTCGGCAAAGCGAATATTCTCCTCTTTACGCAGCTCATACTCTTTGAGTGGATGAATATTCGGGTTGTAGAAATAGATCGTGTATTCAATGCCGGATGCCAGCATCGCTTCCATCACCTCACCCGAGCAGGGTGCGCAACAGGAGTGCAGCAGGACTTTTTTATGACCGCCCGGCAGAGGCAGCGGCTGACGCTGGAAAGGTTCAGACATAAGCACCTTCAATCAATAGCAGTAAAGCGGCAGTGTAATGCCGCAGGCGGGCAGTTGCAAAACCTGACCTGACGCGCCCTGTTTTGCGTAATCGTGCCCCGGCCGCGGTTTCCCTCTCCTGAACCAACCCGCTGATCTCTGATGCTTTCTAATCGAGGCAATGCTGTGTAGCACCGGTGATAGCCGGAAGTGTGATCGCCCCCACACTGGCATCGACTATGTTTACATAACATTAACAATATTGACACTGAACCCCCGCAAGGAGACTCGCATGGTCGCGGCAAAAAAATCGGGAAATCAACAGAACCGCTTTACCTGGTTCGTCTGTTTTATGGCTGCGCTGTCCGGCCTGCTGTTTGGTCTGGATATCGGCGTCATTGCAGGTGCCTTGCCGTTTCTGGCGAAGGATTTGCAGATCACTAACCATCAGCAGGAGTGGGTAGTGAGTTCGATGATGTTTGGCGCGGCGCTGGGCGCACTGGCGGCGGGCTGGATGTCATCAAAGCTGGGACGCAAGAAAAGTATGCTGGCGGGGGCGACGCTGTTTGTCATTGGCTCGCTGTGGTCAGCCTTCTCACCGGATGTGGAGTCGCTGGTCTGTGCCCGCGTGATGCTGGGTCTGGCGGTTGGGATCGCCTCTTACACCGCGCCACTCTATCTGGCGGAGATTGCGCCTGAACGTATTCGTGGCTCAATGATTTCGATGTACCAGCTGATGCTGACCACCGGCATTGTCGTGGCCTATCTCTCCGACACCGCGTTCAGCTACAGCGGTAACTGGCGCGGGATGCTCGGCGTGATCGCCATTCCGGCGGTGATCCTGTTTATCGGCGTGCTGTTTCTGCCCAACAGTCCGCGCTGGCTGGCGGCGCACGGACGCTTTAACGAGGCGCAGCGGGTGCTGGATCGGCTGCGTAACAGCAGCGAACAGGCCCGGGAGGAACTGGAAGAGATCCGGGAAAGCCTGCAGGTGAAGCAGCGCGGCTGGTCGCTGTTCCGTTCTAATGGCAATTTCCGCCGCGCGGTGTGGCTGGGTATGCTGCTACAGGTTATGCAGCAGTTTACCGGCATGAATGTGGTGATGTATTACGCACCTAAAATCTTCAACATCGCCGGCTTCTCCAGCACCAGCGAGCAGATGTGGGGCACAGTGATTGTCGGGCTGGTCAATATGCTGGCCACGCTGATTGCAATCTTCTTTGTCGATCGCTGGGGTCGCAAGCCGATGCTCACCACCAGTTTTCTGGTGATGGCGGTTGGCATGGGCGTGCTGGGAACGCTATTGCACATCGGCGTTGAAACAGATTTCCGCAAATACTTTGCTGTCGCGATGCTGCTGATGTTTATCGTCGGCTTTGCGATGGCGGCCGGACCGCTGATCTGGCTGCTCTGTTCAGAGATTCAGCCGCTGAAAGGGCGTGATTTCGGCATTACCGCCTCCACCACCACTAACTGGGTCGGCAATATGATTGTTGGCGCCACCTTCCTGACCATGCTGGATCAACTGGGTAATGCCAACACCTTCTGGTTCTACGGCGCGCTCAACCTGGTGTTTATCGTGCTGACGCTGATGCTGGTACCGGAGACCAAACATGTGACGCTGGAGCACATTGAACGCAATCTGATGAAGGGTAAAGCGCTGCGTGACATCGGGGCGTAACCGCCCCGCTTCAGCCTACCACTGCAGTTGCTGGCCGGCGTAATCGACATAGTGATGACCACCGCGACCGCGCCACTGGATCAGCTGCTGGACGATACCGGCGGCACTCTCTTCTGCCGTCAGGGGCGCACTCTCGCCGCCCATATCCGTTTTCACCCAGCCGGGATGCAGCGTCAACAGCGTCCCGCTCTGCGCTTCCACTGCCGGAGTCAGCGTGCGGCTCAGCATATTCAGTGCGGCTTTGCTTGCCGAGTAAATCGGCATCTGCGCCTCCGGATTTTCATTCAGGCTGCCGAGCTGAGATGAGGTCAGCGCCAGCACGCCTTCCTGTTTCAGCAGCGGCAACAGGATCTCTGCGCTGCGAACCGGGGCGATCGCATTGGTCAGGAACAGCTGCGCCAGCGCCTGATCGTCACTCTGCGACACTTTCTGGTGCGCAGGCCCGGAAATCCCGGCGTTAATCAGAATCGCATCGAACGACTTGCCACTGAGCTGGCTGGCAAACTGTTGAACCGCTGATGAGTGGGTCATATCCAGCGAATGCCAGTGAATGTCTGGCCGGTTACCCTGTTCCGGGATGCCACTGCGATGCGTGGCCGTGACCTGCCAGCCCTCATCGGCAAAGGCCTGTGCCACCGCGAGACCGATACCGCGTGAAGCACCAATAATCAGAACCTCTTTTTGCTGAGCCATATTCATTCCTCGTTGATTGTCTCGTCACAAGCTTAACGGTAAATCTGCCCAGGCAGCGGCCAGTTGTGCTTTTTAGCCAGACGACCGCACTGCAGGTAAAACCCCACGGCGTAGCGCTGTTGATGGCTTTCCATCATTAAATCGCTTTATCTTTTACTTTTAACCGGTTAGAAGAGATAAACAGTCTGACAGGCAGCAGTCAATTTGCCATTTTCGCATGGAGTCTGAATGAAAAAGCTCACCTTAGAGGTGGTGGCAAAAATGGCAGGCGTCGGGATTGCGACGGTCGATCGGGTGCTGAATGAGCGCGGCGGCGTCTCCCTGGAGACCAGCCGTAAAGTCCTGAAAGCCGCGCGCGAAGTGGGACTGAAGCGTCTGCTGCCAGAGGAGTACCAGCATCCGTGGCAGATTGAGGTGTTCCTCAGCAATAACGGCTCATCCTTTTTTCAGCAGCTCACCACCCATTTCAGCGAGGTCGCCAGTCAGCTTGGCTATCGCCGCCTGAAACTGCACAAAACCCTGGTGGCCGAAGCGCAGCCTGAGCAGCTGGCGCAAAGCATTATCGCCCGCAGCAGCACCCGCGACGGCATTATTGTTTTTGCGCATGACTCGCCGCCCATCTATCGGGCACTGGCGCTGTGCCGCAGCCGCAATGTGCCGGTAATCACCATTGTCACCGATCTGCCCGATGCCGACCGCTTGTGTCATGTTGGCATCGACCAATATCAGGCGGGACGTACAGCCGGACTGCTGATGAGTAAGACAGTGAATCAGCCCGGCGACATTCTGATGGTCAGTGGCCGTTTTGATTACCGCGCCCATCGTCAGCGCATCGCGGGATTTCGTGAGGCCATGGAGCAGCGCGCGCCGCAGCGTCATCTGCGTGAAGTGCTGTCGGGTCAGGATCAGCGGGAAACCATCCGCAGTGAGCTGGCCCGCCATCTGCGTCCGTCGCAGGCGATTGCAGGGGTCTATAACACCGGCATGGGGAATAGTGATGTCAGCGACACTCTGCGCGCTCACCAGCTGCTGGGTAAATGCACCTACATCACCCATGAGCTTTATGATGTCACCCGCCAGCTACTGCTGAACGATGAAGTGGCCTTTACCCTGGATCAGCATGCTCAGCAGCATGCCCGTTTAGCGATTGATCTGATGCTGAGTCATCTCGAAACCGGCTATCAGCCGGATGTCTATCAGGCGGGCAAAGTGGCCTTTCGGCTGTTTACGGCGGAAAATATGGTGTGAGGTGGAAACTGTTTCCCCTGATGAAGCGCTGTCATTAAGGGAAACAGATTGGGCTCAATTAACCCGCGGTATCCCGGCTTTCATCGTCCGGGCTGTCGCCTTCCTCATTACCCTGGCTCTTCTCCACTTCCTGCGGATGTCCCATCGAAAGCGCCGTGGCGCTGGCCGGATCGAACAGTGACAGACTTTCTATCTGGTCAACCATGATCACTTTACGGAACGACATCGCATCTTTGGGTTTCGAGTCGAGCGTGATGCCATGCTCGGCGTACCATTTGCTGTAGTTATGTTCCACCGCCAGCTTCAGCGTCTTGCTGTCGCGATATCCGCTCAGCATTGGGATCAGCACGATGTTTTTGGTGCTTTCATATTCAAAGGTCGAGGCATGAACCATGCCGATGTAGATGCGGCGCGACTTCAGCGTAATCCACGCCAGTTCGCCCTCTTCCATGCATTGAAACAATAATTGCTCCACGCCATTGGAGCGTGACAGTCGCTGATAGAGGTCTTTACGACCGGAAACGTTCAGTCGTGCGCTGCCTGCCCAGTTTGAGCGATAGAGACAGAGCAGAATGGCAAAGGCGAGCATGATCACCACCGGAGCCTGGATGCCCAGGAAGCTCCAGTTCATAAACTCCACCTGCCACTTCAGATGAACGCCGGGGATCATCTGGACGGCGTTGGCGATGCCGGAGATACAGAGCAGCAGTAACCAGACGATGCCGGTCGCGAACACACCCTGCAGGACGAAAATACAACCGTAAAGCGCGACCAGGAAATAGACATCCCAGCCCGACGAACGACGGATTTTAAAGCGGCTGTTCAAATCACGGCTGGTGTACCAGTAACCACTGACCATCAACACCATAAATATTGCGGTACCCACCTCACACTCCCTTTAACGTATTCACGTGGCGGGAAAAATCTTCATGGACTTCCTCGCTCAGCGTGTTAACCGAGATATTGCCGTTTTCATCAATGATGATGCGCTCACCTTCAGCGATAGAATCGTTGATATCCTGACGGGTCATGATCTGCAAAAACTTCTCGGGACTGGCAAAGACCGACTTAACAAATTTAAACATGGCGATCCACTTATTGGCCTGAAAATTGAAGTATGTGACCGAATCCACACTCTCGCCTGTTTAATTTCAGGTGAAATTTCTTAAAATCAATTAATTAGCGAAGCGGTAGTGGCGTTGCCCGTGCCGTTTTCCGCTGAAATCTTCAACGTAACCAGCAGCATGGCGTAGCAGCATCGCATTTTTACCGTGCAGGTCTGCAACGACGTCTGGTCGCCTCTCTGCCAGGAAGCGCTAAGCTCATTGGTTAGCCGCTTTCTGTCACCCTGTCTGAAACGCATCGAGGAATGTTTGCATGAAACTACGAACACTGGGCCGTACCGGTCAGCGCGTCTCCGAAATTGGCTTTGGCGCATGGGCCATTGGCGGAACCTGGGGGGAAGTGAGCATGGAGGATGCCAAAGCCGCGCTGAATGCTGCGCTGGATGCGGGCATTACCTTTATTGATACCGCCGATGTCTATGGCGATGGCCGTTCCGAAAAAATCATCGCAGAGGTGCTGAATCAGCGCGGCGGTGAACGTCCGTTTGTCGCCACCAAGCTGGGGCGTCGCCTCTCGCCACATGTGGCTGAAGGTTACAATGCTGAAAACCTCAACGCCTTTATTGATCGTTCACGCGAGAACCTGCAAACCGACACGCTGGATTTAGTGCAGCTGCATTGCCCGCCGACCGAGGTCTACTACAACCCGGACGTCTTTGCGGTGATGGATGAGATGGTCGCTGCCGGAAAAATCCGTCACTACGGTGTCTCCGTTGAGAAAGTTGAAGAAGGTCTGAAGGCGCTGGAGTTTCCAAACGTCTCGTCAATTCAGCTGATCTACAACATTTTCCGCCAGCGTCCGGCTGAACTGCTGCTGCGTGAAGCGAAACGCCGTGATGTGGCGATCATCGCCCGTGTGCCGCTGGCGTCGGGACTCCTGACCGGCAAAATGCGTGCCGACAGCGTGTTTGCCGCTGACGACCACCGCACCTTTAACCGTAATGGCGAAGCGTTCGATAAGGGCGAGACCTTTTCCGGCGTGCCTTATGAGGTGGCGCTGGAGGCGGTTGAAGAGATTCGCCGCTTTGTCACTGGCGACACCACCATGGCGATGTTTGCCCTGCGCTGGATCCTGATGAACGAAGATGTCAGCGTGGTGATCCCTGGCGCGAAAAACCGCGAACAGGCTGAAGCCAATGCCCGCGCCAGCGATGTCGATGCGCTCTCTGCAGATACGATGGCGGCGCTGAAGCAGATCTATCAGGAGAAGATCGCGCCTCACGTGCATCAGCGCTGGTAAGCGCCTTACAACGCCTGGGCGCAGGCCCAGGCGGAACTCCACGCCCACTGGAAGTTATAGCCGCCCAGCCAGCCGGTGACATCAGCCACTTCACCAATAAAGTAAAGTCCCGGCACCGCGCGCGCCTCCATCGTTTTCGAGGAGAGCTGTGTGGTATCCACGCCGCCCAGCGTCACTTCAGCAGTTCGATATCCCTCGGTACCGTTTGGCTGAATGCGCCAGGCGTGCAGCGTCTGCGTCAGCTCGGTTTGCTGTTTGCTGTTGAGCTGCTTCAGGGTGATATCCGGCACCACCTTCAGCGCCTGCAATACTTCCACCAGACGCTTCGGCAGGATTTTCGCCAGGCTGTTCTTCAGGCTGAGATTCGGGTGTGCTTCACGCTGCGCCGTCAGAAACGCCTCAAGCGGCGTGGCAGGCGACAGATCGATGGTGACGAATTCTCCGGGTAGCCAGTAGCTGGAGATTTGTAACACCGCCGGGCCGGAGAGGCCGCGGTGGGTAAACAGCATCGCCTCTTTGAAGCGGGTGCCATCCTGCGCATCGATAGTGGTCTCCAGCGCGACGCCTGACAGCGTCTGCAACTGCTCCAGCAGCGGTTTGTGCAGGGTAAAGGGCACCAGCGCCGCCCGCGTCGGGAAGACGCTCAGCCCGAACTGCTCCGCTATTTTATAGCCAAACGGCGTGGCGCCCAGGCCTGGCATCGACAGACCGCCGCTGGCGATGACCAGCTTCTCCGCCTGAACCGTGCTGCCGTTAAGTTGCAGGGTATAGCCGCTTTCATCGCGCGCCACGCTGAGCACTTCACTGCGCAGCCGCAGGGTGACATTGCCCTTGTCACATTCGGCCAGCAGCAGATCGACAATCTGCTGGGCGGAGTCGTCGCAGAAGAGCTGGCCCAGGGTTTTCTCGTGCCAGGCGATGCCGTGGCGATTAACCAGATCGATAAAATCCCACTGGGTATAACGCGCCAGCGCCGATTTACAGAAATGAGGATTGTGCGACAGATACGCCGCCGGTTCGGTGTAGAGATTGGTGAAGTTGCAGCGGCCACCGCCAGACATCAGAATTTTACGTCCCGGCTTTTTGCCGTTATCCAGCAGTAACACGCGGCGTCCCCGCTGCCCGGCCTGGGCGGCGCAGAACAGCCCTGCGGCACCGGCACCAATGATGATAACGTCAAACTGTTCCACTACGACTCGCTCACTTAACTGGAAAGGCGCAGATTGTAGTGATCTGCTCACTGAGACGCCAGCGTCAAAAAAATGCCGCAAATGTGTCATATTGTATCTGTCTAATATCTAACCCTTTTTCTCTGAGTTACCCTTACGCCTTACATCGAAAGGTTAAATTAGCGCTATATTTTCCTTTCCCATACAGCACGTTGTCGCGGATAATGCGCCGCGTTCATGTCCTCCAAAAATGGCGTAACGTTTATGCTACATCTGTTTGCTGGTCTAGACCTCAGTACTAGCCTGTTATTGGTTCTTGCCCTGCTGTTTGTATTGTTTTACGAAGCGATCAACGGTTTCCACGACACGGCCAACGCAGTTGCGACGGTCATCTATACGCGTGCCATGCGTGCCCAGCTTGCTGTGGTCATGGCGGGTGTATTTAACTTCCTTGGCGTGCTGCTCGGTGGATTGAGTGTCGCTTACGCTATTGTTCATATGCTTCCCACCGATCTGTTGTTAAATGTTGGATCGGCTCACGGTCTCGCCATGGTGTTTTCTATGCTGCTGGCGGCGATTATCTGGAACCTCGGCACCTGGTATCTCGGTCTGCCGGCATCCAGCTCCCATACGCTGATCGGCGCCATTATCGGTATCGGTCTGACCAACGCCCTGATGAGCGGAACCTCGGTGGTTGATGCGCTCAACATCCCGAAAGTGCTGAACATCTTCCTTTCTTTGATCCTGTCGCCGATTGTCGGTCTGGTGATGGCGGGTGGCTTAATCTTTATACTGCGTCGCTACTGGAGCAATACCAAAAAGCGTGCGCGTATTCATATGACGCCTGCTGACCGTGAGAAGATCGACGGCAAGAAAAAGCCGCCGTTCTGGACCCGTATCGCCCTGATTGTTTCGGCAATTGGCGTGAGTTACTCCCACGGTGCGAATGACGGTCAGAAAGGGATCGGCCTGATCATGCTGGTCCTGATTGGCGTGGCACCTGCTGGTTTCGTGGTGAATATGAATGCCTCCGGTTACGACATCACGCGAACCCGCGATGCAGTCAATCACCTGGAGCAGTATTATCAGCAGCATAACGCCTCGCTGACCCATATCATCCAGATGGCACCGCCTAAGCTGCCAACGCCGGAAGAAGTGCCAGCAACCAGCCCTCAGGAGTTCCACTGTGACAGCGCGCGCGCATTACAGGCGGTACAGGGTGCGCAGGTGTTGCTGAATAACCTGCAGAGCTACGATCAGCTGACGGTTGATCAGCGCGGTCAGATGCGTCGTCTGCTGCTGTGTATCTCCGATACCGCCGATAAAGCGGCCCGTCTGCAGGAAACCTCGCCAGATGACAAACGCTTCCTCAATAAGCTGAAAAGCGACCTGCTTGGCACCATCGAGTATGCGCCTATCTGGATTATTGTGGCCGTCGCGCTGGCGCTGGGCATCGGCACCATGATTGGCTGGCGTCGTGTTGCCACCACCATTGGTGAGAAGATTGGTAAAAAAGGCATGACCTATGCGCAGGGAATGTCAGCACAGGTGACAGCAGCGCTGTCGATTGGTGTCGCCAGCTATACCGGCATGCCCGTCTCCACCACGCATATCCTCTCTTCATCGGTTGCCGGTACCATGCTGGTCGACGGTGGCGGGCTGCAGAGCCGGACCATCAAGAACATCGCCATGGCGTGGATCTTCACCCTGCCGGTCTGTATTCTGCTGTCAGGTTCGCTCTACTGGATTGCCTTAAAACTGGTGTGATGCCAGCTAAAAAAAGGGCGACGCAAGTCGCCCTTTTTTAATGCCAGATCGCCAGCGCCACCAGACTGATGACCACCAGTCCGCACAGCGCACTGGTCAGCATAAACTGCCCACGCACCCGCTCGCAGCGCCGGATAAACTCATCGTCGTGATGATCAAGATAGCGCTTTGCCCAGATATAAGTGACCAGCCGCACCTGCTTGCTCGGCTGGCCATGAGAGGTGAAAAAACCCGCCCCATCGACATACTGATACAGCAGCGGATCACAACCGCGTAAGACCGCCAGCAGAGCGCGCAGGGATGAAAAATAGCGCGCCATATTCACGATACACACCACGCAAAGCGCCCAAAAAAGCGCAATAGTGCTGATCATATTCTCCCCCTCCCGGCTGGAATCGCAGCAACAGGCCCAGCGTCAGACACTGAGTCCACCTGCAGAAATAACCAGCCACTGAATCACCGGACTGCGAAAGTTTTTCGACCCCCTGAGCGGTTGCGAATCGGACCGCCTTTTTTCAGTGTAGGAGAAATCTTTACATTTTTTCCAACGATGATTTTCGTTCAGCGCGAGTAAATCTGGCATAGCCTTGATCTTATTCATAAGCCAGGCGGCAACGGCAGCATTTACAGTGGGAGAAGGCTATACTGAGGACATAACAACATCATCACCTGCAATGCAGGTAGACACTTTGGTGGCGCTCATCGCCCGCTCGCGCAAGGGATTTCGCTAAGCTGTGACGCGGCAGGAACACCGGATGCCATCCTTAACCTCGTGAAAGGAGTTTTATCATGGCTTATAAACATATCCTGATTGCAGTAGACCTTTCTCCCGAAAGCCAGTTGCTGGTGGATAAGGCCGTCTCGCTGGCTCGTCCGTACGATGCCAGAATTTCCCTGATTCACGTTGATGTCAATTACTCCGACCTCTACACCGGCCTGATTGATGTCAACTTAGGGGATATGCAGAAGCGTATCTCTGAAGAGACGCATGCGGCGCTGAAAGGGTTGTCAGATGCGGCGGGCTACCCGATCAGTGAGACGCTGAGCGGCAGTGGCGACCTCGGCCAGGTACTGGTTGACGCGATCAGAAAATATGACGTTGACCTTGTAGTATGTGGTCATCATCAGGATTTCTGGAGCAAGCTGATGTCCTCAGCCCGTCAGCTGATCAACACCGTGCATATCGACATGCTGATTGTGCCGCTGCGCGATGAAGACGAGGCGTAATTTCGCCGTATAAATGAATAAAGCCGGCTCTGCGCCGGCTTTATTATGCTTTAGAGCGGTGGGTAAATATCAAAGCGATGGCTTTTGGTCACCACGGCCGCCTGCGTCACAATACCCGCCAGCGGCGGTGCATAGTCTGGCCGTTTAACCACGATGCGTTTCTTCGCCAGCCGACGAGCGGGTTCCAGTAATGCGTCAGCATCTTCATCCGGCCCCACCAGCGACTGAAACACCCGCATCTCCTTTTTCACCAGCGCACTTTTCTGGCGATGGGGATACATCGGATCGAGATAGACCACATCCGGCGGCGGCGTGATATCCCCCAGCGCCTGCGCGCTGGCCGCATGAATCAGCGTCAGCCGATCGCGCAGCCAGGGTCCAATTTCCGCATCCTGATACCCGCGCTGCAATCCATCTTCCAGCAGCGCAGCGACAACAGGATGGCGCTCCAGCATTCGCACCCGGCAGCCCAGCGCCGCCAGTACAAACGCATCTCGTCCCAGCCCGGCGGTGGCATCGACCACATCCGGCAGATAACCGCCTTTGATGCCGACCGCTTTGGCGACGGCTTCGCCGCGTCCACCGCCGAAGCGACGGCGATGGGCCATCGCGCCAGTGACGAAATCAACAAAAATGCCGCCCAGCTTTGGCTCATCACGCTTGCGCAGTTCAAGGTGCGTCGGGGTCTGCACCAGCGCCAGCAGTGCGTCTTCATCGTGCTCCAGCTGCCAGCGCTGCGCTAAACGTGATAAGGCGCCGTCTTCGGCGCCTGATTCATCGAGCAAACAGATTTTCACGAACCGACTTATCCCTGAATGCCGTAATGTTCCAGCATCGCATCGAGCTTCGGTTCACGGCCACGGAAGCGTTTGAACAGCTCCATCGGCTCTTCAGAACCGCCACGCGTCAGGATGTTATCCAGGAATGACTGACCGGTTTCACGGTTGAAGATGCCCTCTTCCTCGAAGCGGGAGTAAGCATCCGCCGCCAGCACGTCTGCCCACAGATAGCTGTAGTAACCCGCCGCATAGCCACCCGCAAAGATGTGGCTGAAGGCGTGCGGGAAACGGCCCCATTCCGGACCCGGAACCACTGCTACGCGGCTTTTCACTTCGCGCAGGGTTTCCAGAATCTGTGCACCTTTCTCCGGATTAAACTCGGTGTGCAGGCGGAAATCGAACAGGCCGAACTCCAGCTGACGCAGGATAAACAGCGCAGCCTGATAGTTCTTCGCCGCCAGCATTTTATCCAGCAGCTCTTTCGGCAGCGGTTCGCCGGTTTCAAAGTGGCCCGAGATAAAGGCCAGCGCATCCGGTTCCCAGCACCAGTTCTCCATGAACTGGCTTGGCAGTTCCACTGCATCCCATGGCACACCGCTGATACCGGAGACGCCAGGCGCTTCGATACGGGTCAGCATGTGATGCAGGCCGTGACCAAACTCATGGAACAGGGTGATCACTTCGTCATGGGTGAACAGCGCAGGTTTGCCTTTCACCGGACGGTTAAAGTTACAGGTCAGGTAGGCAACCGGCTTCTGCAGGCTGCCATCGGCTTTACGCATCTGGCCGACGCAGTCATCCATCCAGGCACCGCCACGTTTATGTTCGCGGGCGTAGAGATCGAGATAGAAGCTGCCGCGCAGTTCGCCGGTTTCATCGAACAGATCGAAGAACTTCACGTCAGGATGATAAACCTCAACGTCGTTACGCTGCTTCGCCGTGATGCCGTAAATGCGTTTCACCACTTCAAACAGACCGGCGACCGCACGCTCTTCCGGGAAGTAAGGGCGCAGTTGCTCATCGCTGATGGTGTAGAGATGCTGCTTCTGCTTTTCACCGTAATAGGTGAGATCCCACGGATTAAGCTCGGTCACGCCGTGCTCTTTCCGGGCAAAGGCGCGCAGTTGCTCCAGCTCTTTTTCACCCTGCGGACGGGCGCGTTCCGCAAGGTCATTAAGGAAGTCGATTACCTGGGACGGGCTTTGCGCCATTTTGGTCGCCAGCGATTTATCGGCGTAGGAGTCGAAGCCCAGCAGCTGTGCCAGCTCGTGACGCAGCGCCAGCTCTTCCGCCATGATTGGGCCGTTATCCCATTTACCGGCGTTCGGACCCTGATCGGAGGCGCGCGTCGCATAGGCGCGATACATCTCTTCACGCAGCGCGGCGTTGTCGCAGTAGGTCATGACCGGCAGATAGCTTGGGATATCCAGCGTCAGCAGCCAGCCTTCCTGCTCTTTGGCTTCAGCCTGTGCTTTAGCCGCCGCCAGCGCGCTTTCCGGCATACCGGCCAGCTCGCTTTCATCGGTAATCAGCTTGCTCCAGCCCATGGTGGCATCAAGCACGTTGTTGCTGTAAGCCGAACCCAGCTCAGAGAGGCGCGCGGCGATTTCGCCGTAGCGCTGCTGTTTATCTTTTGGCAGGCCGATGCCGGAGAGTTCGAAATCACGCAGGGCATTATCGACCGCTTTCTTCTGCGCCAGATCCAGTGCAGCGTACTGATCGCCCTCTTTCAGGTTGCGATACGCCTGATAGAGCCCTTCATGCTGACCAACCCAGGTGCTGTATTCAGAGAGCAGCGGCAGCGTCTGCTCATAGGCTTCACGCAGCTCCGGGCTGTTTTTCACCGCATTAAGGTGGCTGACCGGTGAGAAGATACGGCTCAGGCGATCGTCGGTTTCCGCCAGCGGCTGAACCAGATTATCCCAGGTATACGGCGCACCCTGCGCCACGACTTTTTCGACTTCTGCGCGACAGTGGCTCAGCACTTCCGTCACGGCAGGCACCACATGTTCAGGCTTAATGACAGAAAAAGGGGGTAGCGTAAAAGATGTCAGTAGCGGATTGGTCATAGCGCAGTCCTTTATAGATGTATGGGGCGCAGCGGGTCGCGCAACGCAATCTAAGTAACATGCGGCTTAGTGTAGCGAAAATCAATGGCAGCCAGGATGAGGTGGGGAAGAAACGCGCGAATAGCAGCACGGAAGATGCACGCTTTTATCTCATGCACGTAATGCTGGCTGGCGCGTCGGGGAGGATTTGCGGTCGCTTTCCGTGACTGCGTGCCGGGAACCACACGCCCCGCCCTGAGCGGCTCGCGGTAATCCCGATTTGTTATCACGCTTCTGGCCCATCAACAGGTCATCCCTGATATAATCGCGGATTCTCATGCTTTTCCTGCGTCGGTTGCTGTGCGTCGTTCTGTGGGTAATACGTGAGGTAATAATTGGTATAAATTGATTTTCCATCAATTAAAACCTTATACATTCAACAGGATAAACAATGCTGAGTTATCGCCATAGCTTCCATGCTGGCAACCACGCCGACGTGCTGAAGCACACCGTTCTGAGCCTGATCATCACGGCGCTGAAAGAGAAAGAGAAACCGTTTTTCTACCTGGATACCCATGCGGGCGCAGGCCGTTATCAGCTTAGCGGCGAGCACGCCGAGCGTACCGGTGAATATCTGGAAGGCATCTCACGTATCTGGCAGCAGCCCGATGCGCCGGAATTGCTGCAACCCTATTTTGATGCGATTCGTGCGCTGAACCGCAGCGGCACGCTGCGCTACTATCCGGGTTCGCCGCTAATTGCCCGCCATCTGCTGCGTGAAGATGACAAACTGCAACTCACTGAGCTGCACTCCAGCGACTATCCGCTGCTGCGTAACGAATTCAGCAAAGACAACCGTGCCCGCGTCGATCGTGCCGACGGTTATCAGCAGTTAAAATCGAAACTGCCACCGCCGTCACGTCGCGGTCTGGTGCTGATCGATCCGCCGTATGAGATGAAAAGCGACTACCAGGCAGTGGTGAAAGGGATTCAGGAAGGCCATAAACGTTTTGGCACCGGCGTCTTTGCGTTGTGGTATCCGGTGGTTTTACGCCAGCAGATCAAACATATGCTGCGCGACCTGGAAGCGACCGGCATTCGCAATATTCTGCAGATCGAACTGGCGGCCCGTCCGGACAGCGATCAGCGCGGCATGACCGCCTCCGGCATGATCGTGATTAACCCGCCGTGGAAGCTGGCCCAGCAGATGAATACCCTGCTGCCGTGGCTGCACCAGAAACTGGTTCCGACGGGTACCGGCCACTACGCGGTTAACCAGATCGTACCCGAATAACTCTCTTTGTCTTCTACGCCGCTCACTACCGGTGCGGCGGCGTTGTACCAGGTCTTTACCATGTGGATCATACTGGCTGGCGCGCTGGCCGCGCTGCAACCGGCCCGACGGCTGGCATTATTATTACTGGCGCTCGCCACACTGCTGGGTTTTTATCAGGACGTGTTAGCGTGGCCGGTGCTGCTGCTGTTTACCGGCACCGCCGCTGTGGTGGCACTTCGTATTTATGACCGTGACCATCATCGACGACAAATAGTGACCGAAGCGCTGCTGGTGCTGATCGCCATCGGGTTGCTCCTCCATCTTTTTCCAGGCTTTAATAACCCCCTTCAGGCAGAGGATGTGCAGGCCGGACCGCGCAGCGTGCCTTTCAGCTTCGGGTTTAACTTCGATAAAGCGCTTATTCCTTTTGTACTGCTGGCCTGCCTGCCGACGCTGTTTCGCGCGCCTGCCACGCCACCACGCTATCGACTACCCGCCGCACTGGCGCTGATCGCCGCCATTCCGCTGCTGCTGTACTGCGCGGTATTATTGAGCGGATTAGCGTTTGAGCGACATACACCGGACTGGCTGGGGCCATTTATGCTCGCCAACCTGTTCTTTGTTTCGCTGGCGGAAGAGGCCCTGTTTCGTGGCTATCTGCAGCAGCGATTAAAGCAGGTAGTGGGCGGCATCCCTGCGCTGTTACTGAGCGCGCTGCTGTTTGGTCTGGTGCATCTGAGCGGCGGCCTGTTGCTGGTGATCTTCGCCACCCTGGCCGGGCTGTTATATGGGCTGGCGTGGCACTGGAGCGGCCGCTTATGGCTGGCGACCGCCCTGCACTTTGGCCTTAACCTGACCCATCTGCTGTTTTTCACTTATCCCGCACTGCATCATTAGAGGTTAAAAACCGCCAGATCCCAGGCCAGCTCGGTGCAGGGAAAAATCGTCTGGCACTCCGCCAGCAGGCGGTTCATGTCTTTTGCCAGATAGCGTGAACTGAAATGGGTGGCGATCAGCCGTTTTGCCCCGGCGCGTTTTGCCACTTCGGCGGCCTGCAGTGTGGTGGAGTGCCCGCGCCCGTTGGCTTTTTCTACCATCGCGGCCTCCAGCGTGGTTTCATGCACCATCAGGTCAACATTGGCCGCCAGTTGCAGCGCGACCTCAGTAGGTGCCGTATCGCCAAAGATGGCCAGCGTTTTGCCGGGTGTCGCCGGGCCAAGATAGTCAGCACCGTTGATTACCCGCCCATCTTCCAGCGTCACGCGTTCACCCTGCTTCAGCTGCTGAAACCACGGGCCGCGTGGCACCCCTTCCGCTTTCAGCCGCGCAGCATCCAGCAGGCCGGGTTTATCATGCTGTTCAATGCGATAGCCAAAACACTCCACCGGATGGCTCAGCGGCCAGGCGCTGATACGAAACTCACCGTCGTCCAGCGTCCAGCCCGCCTCAATCTCAACGATGGTCAGCGGGTAGTCGGTGTAGGAGCCGCTGATCGACAGCGCCGTATCAACAAAGGTTTTTAATCCCCTGGGGCCATAGACCGTCATCGGTGTGGTCAGCCCGGCCATTGACCGGCTGGTGAGTAATCCCGGCAGCCCGAAAATATGATCGCCATGCAGATGGGTGATAAAAATCTTATCCAGCTTGCCCGGTTTGAGGCTGGAGCGCATAAACTGTAATTGTGTGCCTTCCCCGCAGTCGAACAGCCAGGTTTCACCACTCAGCGCACGGGTAAAAGCAATAGACGTGACGTTACGTTGCAGGCTGGGAGCACCGCCGCCGGTGCCGAGAAAAGTAAGGTGCATGGTATGCTTCCCTGTAAGCGAGTGAAAAAACAGAACCCTATTACAATCATAGGCGCAAACTTTGCGTCATTTCGACCCGCAGCGTTACACTCAACCCCAATTTTTTATGCAACCGGATGGATACTTCAATGACCCGACATTTCGACTATCTCGCCATTGGCGGCGGCAGTGGCGGCATCGCCTCAATTAACCGTGCGGCTATGTATGGCCAGAAATGTGCCCTGATTGAAGCGAAAGAGCTGGGCGGCACCTGCGTGAACGTGGGCTGCGTGCCGAAGAAAATCATGTGGCATGCCGCGCAAATCGCCGAAGCGATCCATCTCTACGGACCGGATTATGGCTTCGACACCACCGTGAATCGCTTCGACTGGGCCACACTGGTGAAAAACCGCAGCGCCTACATCGATCGCATCCACAACTCCTATGACAACGTGCTGGGTAAAAACAAAGTTGAAGTGATCAAAGGCTTTGCCCGCTTTGTCGATGCGCACAGCGTTGAAGTCAACGGCGAGATTATCACCGCTAACCATATTCTGATCGCCACCGGCGGTCGTCCGGTCCACCCTTCTATCCCGGGTGCAGAGTACGGCATTGATTCCGATGGTTTCTTTGAGCTGGACGCGCTGCCAAAACGCACTGCGGTCATCGGCGCAGGCTACATTGCGGTTGAGCTGGCTGGCGTGGTTAACGCGCTGGGATCGGAAACGCATCTGTTCGTCCGTAAACACGCGCCGCTGCGCAGCTTCGATCCGCTGCTCACCGAAACGCTGGTCGAAGTGATGAACAGCGAAGGCCCGGCGCTGCACACCGAATCTATTCCAAAAGCTGTGATTAAAAACGGCGATGGCAGTCTGACGCTGCAGCTGGAAAACGGCAGCGAATATACCGTGGATTGCCTGGTCTGGGCGATTGGCCGTGAGCCCGCCAACGATACCCTGAATATTGACGCCGCTGGCGTCGCGCTGGACGACAAAGGCTATATCAAAGTCGATAAATTCCAGAACACCAATGTGTCAGGCATCTACGCCGTGGGCGACAACACCGGTGCGGTTGAGCTGACGCCGGTTGCGGTCGCGGCGGGCCGTCGTCTCTCTGAGCGTCTGTTTAACAACAAACCGGACGAGCATCTGGATTACAGCAATATTCCGACGGTGGTGTTCAGTCATCCGCCGATTGGTACCGTGGGACTGACCGAGCCGCAGGCACGGGAACAGTATGGCGACGACCAGGTGAAGGTTTATAAATCGTCATTTACCGCCATGTACACTGCGGTAACCCAGCATCGTCAGCCGTGTCGCATGAAGCTGGTCTGTGTGGGTGCAGATGAGAAGATTGTCGGCATTCACGGTATCGGATTCGGCATGGATGAGATGCTGCAGGGCTTCGCTGTGGCGCTGAAAATGGGTGCCACTAAAAAGGACTTCGATAGCACCGTGGCGATCCATCCGACCGCCTCCGAAGAGTTCGTGACGATGCGTTAATTCCCCGAAAAGAATACTATTGGGAAAAACTGGTCATCAGGGCCAGTTTTTTCCTGCAACTGCGCCCAACGAAAATTAATGAGCCCGCTGACGCGAAATGTAAAACCTGCGTTTCTTTTCATATTTTCAACACCCAGCAAGAGCCAGGCTGATTAACAGCGGAAAAACCGAACCGACAGTAATTAAATCCATTTATATATGAAATTATTTAATGACTACCGATTATATTCACAGGCTCGACGTCCATTTCCACAGGATTATCGTTAGTGAATTTATCGCTGTATTTAATGAATGCCTGAAGTGATACGACTGCTAAATAGCCTCTCCACACTGTCGCTTTTGAGGAGATAGCCTTTCTTCGAAACTCTCAGGATCACATCATCACTTAAACCCAGAAAAAAGAGCTTCGACTTTAAATTAGACATAACCTGCCAGACCCGCTGCGTAGAAGAACTCAGTCCATGTTTATCCCAGACGTTCTCCATAAGTTCCGAATCCGTGACAACATCAATAGTGGCATTTTCAAAAAGATACTCTAATACGTGCGACATGGTTTTTCTCAGGATGATATCTTCACCATACCCATTCAAACAAATTAGTCGCTTTGTCTTGTGTAAATAAACCACATTCCCTTCAATAAGATAGCCAATAAAATTTACTTCATTACCCGGTAGCATGATGTTCTCCAGAACAATGATGAAAACAAGATAATAACTTTTATTCAGGTATTTAAAAAACATCACTTCATTATTTGTACATCACTTTTTAATCAGCCCTGGCCACGCCTTTCCACTGTTCCTGGTCTGTAATAGCGATGCCTCGATGATCGTCATGCATATAACGCTTTGTTGTGTGTTAAAATCCTGACTATCTACCTCGCCACATCGTTAATAAAAAGTAATAATAAATAAGTCTGTTCTGGCGGAGAAGCAGACTGACCTTAATACTCATCCGACAGAATGCAATAAGATGTTGTTGCTTATCATCGCCGGCAAGAAAAACTTAAATATTTCTTAGTTAAATCAGAAACCACCGATAAACTGACCAGGATGGATTGCTGTCTGATTTGCCTCATCTTATGCGTAGCCGTTATGAAATCATCTAACGTTAACGAAGACAATAAAGTGGGATTTTTATTTTGGTTCAAAACTTACGGGTTTTATTACGACCATCTGTAGCAGAATCAGCCAAAATAAAGCTTAAAAGAAGAATCGCTTTGGATTGAAAGACGATTGCGTCATCCGAACACGCCCGCTTCAACGCTTTCATTAGTTTTTTTATAATCCATAAGACCTGATATTTCTGGCCAATTTTTGATCTGTATCAACTGGCAATATATCGGTGGAAAAACCGAAGTAATGGCGAAAAAAAAGAAGCAAAGGATAGGAGATAGGAATGTTCTTTGCCCGGGAATTAATCAGATCCGTTTGTTTATTAAGATAATTATTAAAGCGTCCTTATTTAGCTATTTTGTACCGTACTAACGGCAGGAGATTGTCATCTTATTGTATACAGAGTCAGAAATAAGCGTGAGTGCCCCTTAGCTCCATACATCCTCGTTAACGTGATAAATAAGAATGAGTTATTAATGCGCCCTGACCTGTCAGCCTAGTCCGCTGATATCAATATTGAGGGGTTGGGTCTGGCTCTGGATTGGGAGATTTAAGATGGCAGAGGGCGCAGCATTAACCGGGACCGGGACAAAGGGTCACCTTCGATCTGGTGACCTTGCGCCAGGCAGGAGGAGAACGGATCCCCCGGTGCAGTCGTGCACCGCGCCAGTGCAACTCAGCTCACGCGATCCAGCCAGCGAACATAAGCCTGATCCCATAACGCCGCTGGCGTGCCCGCCTTGCCAAGGCCAAAGCCATGCCCGCCTTTGCTGATCTGAATCAGCTCAACCGGCACACGATTACGGCGACAGGTGTCGCGCATCAGCTCGGTGTTAAACGGATTTGAGGTGTGATCGTCCTCGGCCTGCGCCAGAAACGTCGGCGGATATTGCCGGGTTACGTAGTTCTGCACTGACCAGTTCGCCTCATCCTGCGGCGTGGCATTTTTGCCGACCATCATCAGATGGGTATTGGTGTGCTGATAAGGTGCTTCCAGGGTGATGACCGGATAGATCAGGCCAACGCTATCGACTTTGGGCACCACCTCATCCAGCGGATCGATGGCCGGATAGGATTCAAAGTCCGGACGCGCCGCCGCCAGCCCCAGCAGATGCCCACCTGCCGAGAAGCCCAGCACATGCACCTTGCGCTCAAAGGATCGCACCAGCCGGATGGCACGCTGCGCATCCTGCAGCGGTGCCAGCCGCCCCGCCTGCCACTTCTCATGCGGCAGCCGGTAGCTGAGCACATAGGCGGTATAGCCATTGGCATTGAGCCAGCGCGCGACCGGCCAGGCTTCGCGTCCCATGCCGATCCAGCGATAACCGCCACCCGCTGCAATTAATACCGCTTCGCCATTGGGATTTTCAGGTTTAAAGCGCTGAATCGCCGGGCTGACGATATTTGACCAGGAACCGGTGCTGTTAATATGCAACTGGCCCGATGGGCCGCCGCCGCCGGGCGGATCGTCCGGCCAGAGGGGAATAATGTCATCGCGGGCAAATATTTTGCCAGTGGTCATGGAGAGCCCGAGCGCTCCCGTGCCGAGAATAAAGCGTCGACGCGTAATCATAATGCCTGTTATGTGATACCAGAAGAGTGAGCAAACCGTTGCGGCAGGCTGCAGTAGAATCAACAGATGCAAGTCGGGTGCCATGGCTGGCGATTATGTACGCAATGGCCCCTGAAAAGCCATAAAAAAACGCGCCCGCCAGGCGTAATGCTGATCAGTTAAGATTAGATTTGTAAAGGCTGTCACGGTCAAACGTGGCAGCTTTTTTCCGGGCGAGCGAGCCGCAGTGCGGGCCTGAGCACCTCTGCTGCTGCCGGGCCGTCCTCGCGCCGCTCACGCGGTACCTTCGGCTTTGACGTCGTGCCGACGAACCGTTCGGGGATCGGCCCTCCCTGGCCGGCCCCGAACTGTCCACGCTTCCCGGCGTGGACTTCTGGCCCGCCGTCACGCCTCAGCGCTGCGGATAGCCCTTTCAGCAGCAGAGGCGCTCAGGCCTCCACTCTCGTGCCCTTTTTAACAGCACGCACCAGAAGCTTAAGAGCAGACTGGTGGCGATCAGGAGCAGGCAATCCGCAGCGCTGAACAGAATGAGTCTGCCAGGAGAGCCCGCAGGACGCGGGCGAAAGGCGGGGCGGCACAGGATGTGCCATCCCCGGCGGTCCGTCAGGCAGGCGAATGAAGTGAAGGAACCGCGCAGCGGCGCGAGGACCGCCAGCCCCTGAGCGGCACCAGACTGCGTTATCACCTGTCGCTTAACTGGCTGGCATTAGCCGGCAGGCGCGTTTTTATTTAATCCGATGCGGTTAATCTTCCTGCTGGAACTGCGCCATCACGGCCTGCTCACACTGCTGTTCGTTAACGCGCAGTTTGGCACGCTCATCATCACCCAGCTGCAGCCAGGCACTGGCCACTTCACGCGCGGACTCTTCATCGAACTCGGGCTGATTCATCGCCGACGGTGACTGACTGCGCGCCACGGTCGATTTCATCTGTTCGACATACTGATCCGCACTGGCGACCTTTTTCTCGCCGCTGACAATGTGGCACAGCTGACTGGCATAAACATTCTGCTCAGTGTCAGCCTCGTCCGCCGCCAGCGCGCTGCCGGTGGCGAGGATGCTCAGCAGCACTATCTGAGTTACTTTCATTCTTAACTCCTGTTAGTTCGGGTTAAACCTTACGCTGAAGGGCTTCAAGGCGTTTCTGACGCCAGTTCAGCAGCGGCGACACGGTGGTGCCGTGGACCACCACGCTGCAGACCACCAGCGTTAACGCCATATTGGTCATAATTTCCATCTGCGGGCCTTCCATACCGTGCGTCCAGGCATAGGCGATGTAGTTCAGGCTGCCAATCCCGCGGATGCCCAGCCAGCCAATCAGCAGACGCTGCCCCAGCGGCAGTCCGGCGCGCAGCGTCACCAGCCAGACGGCCAATGGCCGCACCACCACAAACAGCACCAGGCCGATCAGCACGCCGTAGATGTTCCAGTGTTGCGCCAGCGTCACGCCCAGTACCACCATCATGCCAGCCGCCAGTAAACGTTCAATAGTATCGCCAAAAGAGAGGGCGTCGCCTACTACAAACCCTATCGACTTCACCATATTGTTGTCGCCCTGATGCGCCAGGCGTTTGTTAGGGTTCACCAGTGCTTCAGAGGGCAGCACGCGCTCGTCGTCAGAGAGATCGTCCGGCTGATGGCGACGGAATACGCCCATCTCAGCACGGCGTAATCCCAGCCCGGCGGCGAAGGCAGCCAGGAAGCCGGAGGCACCCAGCCACTCCACCAGTGAATAACTCAGCGCAATCAGCGCCAGCGCCAGGAAATCATTGGGCGCCACATCGCCATTGGCATTGCGTAGTCGGGTCGCCAGCAGGCCAATCAACTGCCCCAGCACAAAACCGATGATCAGACCGCCGCCAATTGCCCAGAGCACCTCGACCGCACCCCAGTGCCCCAGCATCGCCACGCTCAGGCTTTCGCCATTAAACAGCAGCAGCGCCAGCATCAGCAACGGCAGCGCGGAACCATCATTCATACCCGCTTCGCTGGAGATCGCCACGCGCAGCGAGTCATCATCCTGCGCATCGTTGACCGAGATTAAGCTCGCCAGCACCGGATCGGTTGGCGCGACAATGGCACCAAACGCCAGTGCAATCGGCCAATCTAATCCCACCAGGAAGTGCGACAGCAGGGTCATCGCGGCCACGGTCAGCAGCATGGCGGGAAAAGCCAGTTTCAGCCCGGTGTGCCAGCAGTTATTTTGCAGCGGCTGACGCAGCTTGAGGCCGGTGATGAACAGCGAGGCAGCCATGGTGATTTCAGTGATGTGCGCCACGGCTTCGGAATGGGTAACAATATCGATGTGGATAACATCAAATCCCCACGGGCCGCACAGCATGCCCGCGATAAGGAACAGACCAAATGAGGTGACTGGCCCCCGGTGAATCCAACCGGAAGCCAGCGACATCAGCAGCAAGAGGCCGCCCGTCGCTGCTGTCCAGGCTAAAAAGTTCATAATACTCCAGATTATTTCGGGTTTATGAATAAGCCTGGCACATTTTTTGACGGGCGAGGTGTCAGTTTTTCAGGTGACGACTGGCGAAGCGGACCGCCAGCGCGGCTGCACCGGCTAAGGTCGAGAGCGCAACCACGCCATTCCAGCCCCAGTGTGCCAGCGCCAGACTTCCCAGCGCCGCACCGGTGGCCATACCGATAAACACCACGGTAAACAGCAGCGCATTCAGGCGACTGCGTGCTTCCGGCGCCAGGCCATAGACCAGCGTCTGATGCGCCACCAGCGTGGCCTGCACCCCTAAATCGAAGCCGATGGTGCAGAGGACAATCAGCGCCAGCTGGGCCGGCATCGGCAGCAGCGGCAGCAGAAACATCAGCGCAAAGGAGATCGTTACCAGCGCGGCGCCAGCCTGCGTGACCCTTGCCGGACCGATGCGGTCAGCAAAACTGCCCGCCAGCGGTGCCGCCATGGCACCCGCCGCACCGGCTAAACCAAACGCCCCGGCCACGGCACTGTCCAGATGAAAGCGGTCGCTGAGCATTAACGCCAGCGTCGACCAGAAGGCGCTAAAACCCACTGACAACAGCCCCTGAGCCAGTGCGGCACGACGCAGCGTCTGATGGTGACGCCACAGGTGCACCAGCGACAGCAACAGGCGCGGATAGCTCACCGAGGTGCCTGGCGCGAAACGCGGCAGTACCCGCCACAGCGTCAGCGTAATCAGCAGCACCGCCAGCGCGGCAATCATATACATGGTGCGCCAGCCGAAATACTCTGCCACCACCCCGCTGACCACCCGCGACAGCAGGATCCCCACCAGCAGCCCGGTCATCACCGTGCCGACTGTTTTACCCCGGCTGCGTTCCGGCGCCAGCGCCGCCGAAGCGGGTACAATATCCTGCGCCACCGTGGCGGTCAGGCCGGTGATAAAACTGGCAATCAGCAACGCGCTGAGCCCACCGGAAAAACCACACAGCAGCAGCGCCGCCACCAGCATTAAGCCTTTGATAAAGATAATGGTGCGCCGGTCATGGCGATCGCCCAGCGGGGCCAGCAGCAGGATGCCCAGCGCATAGCCCGCCTGGGTCAGCATCGGCACCATGCCGACCGCGCCAATGCCGGCGTTAAACTGCTTGCTGATGATATCCAGCATCGGCTGGCTGTAGTAGATCGACGCGACGCTGAGTCCGGCACCGGCGGCCAGGGTAAACACCAGCGGCGCAGAGAGCGGTTCATTTTGAGTCTGGGTCTGTATGGCTGACATGCTGTAATCCTCATCATTTCGTCCTGCCATTAAAGCGCATTGCGGTTATACGCGGTAGACTGACATCAGGCAAAACCGTTATACGTGGTGCGTATGAACAATCCTAACAGCAGCGATCGCATCGATCTGATGCAGACTTTTATCCGTATTGTGGAGAGCGGCAGCTTATCCGCCGCCGCCGCGCAGCTCGGCACGACACAACCCACCGTCAGCCGCCGACTGCAGGGCCTGGAGCAGCGGCTGGGCCTCAAGCTTATCCTGCGCACCACCCATGCGCTGAAACTTACCGATGATGGCGAGCGCTGCTACGCCCAGGCGCGGCAGCTGCTGGCGACCTGGCATGCGCTGGAAGATGAGCTGACCGGGGCCAGCGATGACCCGGTCGGTACGCTGCGGGTTCGCGCCCCACACGCCTTTGGTCAGGATCAGCTGATCGCCCCGCTGGTGGACTATCTGCACCGCTACCCCCGGCTCAATATTGAGTGGATGCTGAATGACCGCACGCCCGACTTTATGGCAGAGAATGTGGACTGCGCCATTCAGGTCGGTGCGCCAACCGATCCTTCGGTGGTGGCGATACTGCTGGCAGAAGTGCCACGTATTGTGGTGGCCGCCCCGCACCTGCTGGCGCAGCAGCCGCCGATAGAGCGGGTTGAACAGCTGCGCGACCTGCCGTGGCTGGCACTGACCAGTTTTTACCGTAACGAAGTGGTGTTGCAGAAGATTGACGACGGCCAGCCGGTAAACCTGGCGATTACACCCCGGCTGAGCAGCGACAGTTTATATGCGGTGCGCAAAGCGGCACTGGCGGGGATGGGAGCCGCGATCGTCTCCTCATGGGCAGTGCAGGAAGATCTGGCGGATGGCAGCCTGGTTCAGCTGATGCCCGCGTGGCAGGCACCGCCGCTGCCGGTGTGGCTGACCTATCCCTGGGCGAGTTACTACCCGGCCAGGCTGCAACACTTTTTTGCCATGATCAAAGAGGTGATGCCGCAGCTGGCGGGCACGCGTCCGGCCTCACAGCCAGCGGGTCGTTCAGGGGGAGCAGAGCGGAAAGGGTAAAGCAGGCGCCCGCCTCAGCGGGCCGCCAGAGAGGTTACTTCGGTTTTTTATCGCTGCGCGACATCTGATCCAGCCAGCCCATCACAAAGGCGGAGAGCACAAAGGTCAGGTGGATAATCACGTACCACATCAGCTTGTCGTTTTCGACGTTGCGCGCTTCCATAAACACCCGCAGCAGGTGAATCGAGGAGATGGCGACAATGGAGGCGGCGACTTTGTTTTTCAGCGAGCCGGAGTCCATCTTGCCCAGCCAGCTCAGCTTCTCTTTATCTTCGTCGATATCGAGCTTAGAGATGAAGTTCTCATAACCTGACAACATCACCATCACCAGCAGGCCGCCAACCAGCGTCATATCCACCAGCGACAGCAGCAGCAGGATCAGATCGTTTTCCGCAATGCTGAAAATGTTGGGCAGCAGGTGGAAAATTTCCTGGAAAAATTTAATGGTCAGCGCCAGCAATCCCAGCGAAAGTCCAATGTAAACCGGGGCCAGCAACCAGCGCGATGCATACATCAGGTTTTCGGTAAAACGTTCCATACAATCCCACGAATAATCAAACAGGTCCGGGAGTATAACCGATCAACTGTGAAGTTATTTCAGCCCTTCGTCAGAAATTTCAGGGACCGGCGGCAGCGGCAGCGAGAGACGAAATGCCGCGCCCCCTTCGGCCCTGTTCTCTGCCCAGATCTGACCGCCGTGGCTCTCGATAATGGTTTTACAGATTGCCAGACCCAGCCCGACGCCCGGCACCGCCGACTCTTTGTCGCCCCGCCAGAATTTATCGAATATCCGGCTTAAATCGTCTTCGGCAATGCCCGGTCCGCTATCCCAGACCGAGATCTCCAGCCGTGACGCCGCACGCCAGGCGCGAATGCCGCGTGGTGCGCTGTTACCGGCATACTTCAGGCTGTTCTCAATCAGGTTGGTGAAGACCCGCTCCAGCAGCGTGCTGTCGCCTTTGATCAGCACGATGTCGTCCGGCAGATCGAGCCGGACCTCATGCCCTTTCAGTGATGGTGCCATGCTGCTCAGCGCTCCGCCGACCACCTCTTCCAGCGCCAGCCACTCCTCACGCAGGTTGAGGCCGCCCGACTGAATGCGCGCCATATCCAGCATGTTGCTCACCAGCCGGATGGTGCTCAGCGTCTGCTCGCGGATCTGACTGGCCTGCGGCACATATTTTGAGTTATCGCTGGCCAGGTCGAGCATCAGCATTTCCGCCTGACCAAACAGCACGGTCAGTGGGGTGCGCAGGTCGTGGGACAGCGCCGACAGCAGCGCATTGCGCAGCTGTTCACGCTCCGCCGAGAGCCGGGACGCCGCCTCGCTATGCGACAGCGCCATCCGTTCCAGTGCGTTAGCAATCAGCACCGTAAAGGTTTCCACCAGCCGCTGCTGCTCGGGGATCATCAGCTGACGCAGGTTCTGCGGCTCCACCACCAGCAAACCCCGGCAGTGCGCGCCACTTTTCAGCGGCAGGATCTGATAAGGCACCGCCGGTAAGGTATCAGTGCCCGCACCCGCAGGCTGGCCTTTGCTGTAACTCCATTTAGCAATCGCGCGATCCGGCTCGCTGGCCGGTAACGCATCGCCCACCGGTTGCAGTTCGCCTTGTTCATCCGGTAGCAGCAGCAGGCAGCGCGCCTGTAACGTGGCATCCAGCACCCGCTGGCTGGTGGCGGCGATATCCTGCGGCGTTAACGCACTGCCCAGCGATTTCGCCATCTCATAGAGCTGGCGCGCCCGCTGCTCGCGGTAGCGCGCCACCCGCGCCTGATAACGCACGCCTGCCGTGAGATTGCCGACGATTACGCCCACCGCCAGCATCACGCCAAAGGTCACCAGATATTGCAGATCGGAGACCGCCACTGTGCCGGTGGGGGCAACAAAGAAGAGGTCAAAGGCGACGATATTCATCACCGTGGCGATCACCGACGGCCAGCGGCCATAGCGCAGCGCCACGATCACCACCGCCAGCAGATAGATCATCACACAGTTGGCGGGATCGAAACCGATCAGTACCGACTGCCCGGCGGCGGTTACAAGGATACAGAGCACCAGCGCCATCATTACGCCGCGCAGCTGAATACGCCATTTTTCGCTGGTGACGCGGCCATCCGGCAGCGGATGCGGCGCATCCTTCAGCGGCTCATCCAGCGCCACCACCAGCAGATCGAGATCCGGCCCCAGCTGGCCGAGCCGTTCGGCAAAGCTGTCACGCCGCCAGCGCCGCAACGGACGACGACCGGTGACAATTTTGCCCAGATTGTGTGCGCGGGCGTAACCCAGTACCGCTTCGGCTTCATCGGGCTCAGAGAGAGTCGCGGTTTCCGCGCCCAGCTCCTGCGCCAGCTGTAACGTACGGAGAATCGCCCGTCGCCGCGCTTCCGGCAGCCGGTGCAGCCGGGGCGTTTCGACATAGACCGCGTGCCATTCACTGCCAAGCCGCGCCGCCAGTCGGGCGGCGGTGCGCACCAGCTTTTCACTGCCGCTGTCGTCGCCAATGCAGAGCAGAATGGCGTCGCGGGTGTGCCAGACGCGCTCCCGTCCCTGCTGATCGCGCCAGGCGCGCATCTGATCATCCACCCGATCGGCGGTGCGACGCAGGGCCAGCTCACGCAGGGCGAACAGGTTACCTTTGCGGAAAAAGTTTTCGATGGCGCGTTCCGCGCGGTCGCCAATGTAGACTTTGCCCTCTTTCAGCCGCTGCCGCAGATCGTCGGGCGGCAGATCGACCAGCACCACTTCGTCGGCGCTGTCGAAAAAGGGATCGGGCACGGTTTCGCGCACCTGAATGCCGGTGACGCCGCCCACCACATCGTTGAGGCTCTCAAGATGCTGTACGTTGACAGTAGTCAGTACATCGATGCCCGCTTCCAGCAGCTCCTCAATATCCTGCCAGCGCTTGGGATGGCGCGAGCCCTGCACGTTGGTGTGCGCCAGCTCATCCATCAGGATCACCGCCGGATGGCGAGCCAGCGCGGCATCAAGATCAAACTCTGCATGACGCGAGCGGCCGGTTGCGCGACGCGGCAGCAGAGTTAACCCTGTCAGCAGCTGTGCGGTTTCCGGCCGGTCATGGGTCTCTACCACGCCGATTAAGACATCCAGACCCTGCGCGCGCAGCCGCTGTGCCTCCTGCAGCATGGCATAGGTTTTACCCACGCCCGCACAGGCACCAAAGTAAATTTTCAGCTGCCCGCGATGACTTTCGCGATTAGCCTGCAGTAGCGCGTCGGGATCGGGACGCTGGGGTTCGTGGTTCATCGCTTCCTTAACACCATTACAGTTCGTTGAGCGCCATATTCAGCTGCAACACATTGAGGGTCGGGGTGCCGAGGAATGGCAGCAGCGGACGATGCGTCATCTTATCTATCAGCGCCTCGACCTGCGGCAACGGCAACTGGCGGCTGGCGGCGATACGCGGTGCCTGCCAAAGGGCGGCCTGTGGCGAAATATCCGGGTCCAGCCCGCTGGCTGACGCGGTGACCAGTTCAACCGGGACGGCGGCCGGTGCCTGCGAATTCGCGGCCCGCAGCGCAGCGACGCGATCGGCTACCGCTTTGTCCAGCGCCGGGTTGCTGGCGGCCAGATTGCTGCCCCCTGAGGCCAGCGGATTATAAGGTTTATCGCCACTGGCTGAAGGGCGGCCCCAGAAATAGTTGGGCTGGGTAAAGTTCTGGCCAATCAGCGCCGATCCGCGCGCCACGCCATCCTCCTCCAGCAGCGAGCCGCTGGACTGGGACGGAAACAGCCACTGCGCCAGACCGGTGGTGAGCAAAGGATAAACCACGCCGGTAACAAGCGTAAGCAGCAACAACAGTAAAATTGCCGGACGTAACTGACTCATTTTTCTCTCCTCAGGCCATGCCTGAAAACACTAACAGCAGATCGATCGCTTTGATGCCGACAAACGGCACCAGCAGGCCACCCAGACCGTAAATCAGCAGGTTGCGGCGCAGCAGCGCAGCAGCGCTCAGTGGGCGGTAGCTGACGCCTTTCAGGGCCAGCGGGATCAGGAAGACAATCACCAGAGCGTTAAAGATCACCGCCGACAGAATCGCACTGGCTGGCGAGTGCAGGTGCATCACGTTAAGCATGTTGAGCTGCGGATAGGTCGCCGCAAACGCCGCCGGAATGATGGCGAAGTATTTCGCCACGTCGTTGGCGATACTGAAGGTGGTCAGCGAACCGCGCGTCATCAGCATCTGTTTACCAATGTGCACCACTTCCAGCAGCTTGGTCGGGTTCGAGTCGAGATCGACCATGTTGCCCGCCTCTTTCGCCGCCTGGGTACCGGAGTTCATCGCCACCGCCACATCCGCCTGCGCCAGTGCAGGCGCATCATTGGTGCCGTCGCCGGTCATCGCCACTAAACGTCCTTCCGCCTGATACTGGCGGATCAGCGCCAGCTTGGCTTCCGGCGTGGCCTCTGACAGGAAGTCATCCACGCCCGCTTCCGCAGCAATCGCTGCGGCCGTCAGCGGGTTATCGCCGGTGATCATCACCGTTTTGATACCCATTTTGCGCAGTTCGGCAAAGCGCTCTTTGATGCCACCTTTGACGATATCTTTCAGCGCCACCACGCCCAGCACGTTCGCGCCCTCTGACACCACCAGCGGCGTGCCGCCACTGCGTGCCACCTCTTCCACCTGCGCATTGACCTCGGCCGGGAAACGACCATGGTTCGCTTCGATGTGGCGACGTACCGCATCGACCGCGCCTTTGCGGATCAGTCGATCCTGCACGTTTACGCCGCTCATGCGGGTCTGCGCAGAGAACGGAATAAAGCTGGCACCCATGCTGCTGAGATCGCGCTCACGCAGATTAAATCGCTGTTTCGCCAGCACCACGATGCTGCGCCCTTCCGGCGTCTCATCGGCCAGCGAGGCGAGCTGTGCGGCGTCGGCCAGTTGCTCTTCGCTGACGCCCGGCGCGGGCAGGAACTGGGTCGCCTGACGGTTACCCAGCGTGATGGTGCCGGTTTTGTCCAGCATCAGCACATCCACATCGCCCGCGGCTTCCACCGCACGCCCGCTGGTCGCAATGACGTTAGCACCCAGCATCCGGCTCATCCCCGCCACGCCAATCGCCGACAGTAAGCCGCCGATGGTGGTCGGGATCAGACAGACCAGCAGCGCAACCAGTACCGTGATGCTGACCGGCGTTCCGCCCCATGCCGAGAACGGCCAGAGTGTCACGGTCGCCAGCAGGAACACGATGGTCAGTGACACCAGCAGGATGGTCAGAGCGATCTCATTCGGGGTTTTACGGCGTTTCGCGCCTTCCACCATGGCGATCATCCGGTCAAGGAAGGTTTCGCCCGGATTGGCGCTACAGGTGATCACCAGCCAGTCAGAGAGAATGCGGGTCCCGCCGGTGACGGAGGCGAAGTCACCGCCCGACTCGCGGATCACCGGTGCGGACTCACCGGTAATGGCGCTCTCATCCACAGAGGCACCGCCTTCCATCACTTCACCGTCACAGGGAATGATGTCGCCCGCTTCCACCAGCACGGCATCGCCTTTGCGCAGCTCATCGGCACTGACCTGCTGCCACTCGGCGCCATAGCGCGCCGCTGAGAGTTTTTTGGCAAAGCTGGTTTTTTTCACCCCTTTCAGGCTACTGGCCTGGGCCTTACTGCGCCCTTCTGCCAGCGCCTCCGCCAGGTTGGCAAACAGCACGGTGAACCAGAGCCAGACCGCGATCGCCCCGGTAAAGCTGGCGCTGCCGCTGATCCGGCCGGTCAGCATCGCCAGCGCCAGCAGCGAGGTCAGAATGCTGCCGAGGTAGACTACAAACATCACCGGGTTACGGAACTGCACCCGGGGATCGAGCTTTTTCACTGCATCCCAGGCCGAGGTACGCAGCAATGCTGCGTCAAATAACGCCTGTTGTTGACGACTCATGAGGATTGTCCCTGAACAAGTTGCAGATGCTCAGCCACCGGGCCCAGCGCCAGAGCAGGAATAAAGGTCAGTGCACCCACCAGCAGCACCGTGCCAATCAGCAGTCCGATAAACAGCGGACCGTGGGTTGGCAGCGTGCCGTTACCCACCGGCTGCACTTTTTTCACCGCCATCGCACCGGCAATCGCCATCACCGGAATGATGATGCCGAAGCGGCCCAGCAGCATGCAGGCAGCCAGTAGCAGGTTCCAGAACGGCGTGTTAGCACTCAGTCCGGCAAAGGCGCTGCCGTTGTTGTTAGCCGCCGAGGAGACCGCGTAGAGCACTTCGCTGAAGCCGTGAATGCCGGGATTGGCCATGGCACTGCGTCCGGCGTCGGTCATCATCGCCAGTGCGGTACCGATCAGCACCAGCGCCGGTGTGACCAGAATCGCCAGCGCGGTCATTTTCATCTCCCAGACGTCGATTTTTTTACCGAGGAATTCCGGGGTACGACCGATCATCAGCCCGGCGATAAACACCGCCAGCAGCACAAACAGCAGCATGCCGTAGAGACCGGCACCGACGCCGCCAAACACCACTTCGCCCAGCTGCATCAGCCACATCGGCACCATGCCACCCAGCGCAGTAAAGGAGTCGTGCATGGCATTCACCGCACCGCAGGAGGCGGCAGTGGTGATAACCGCGAACAGGCTGCTGTTAAGAATGCCAAAGCGCGTCTCTTTACCTTCCATGTTGATGGCGCTGTCAGCACCCAGTTGAAGGAAGTGCGGGTTGCCCTGCAGTTCGGCCCACATGACGACCGATACCGCCGCCACAAACATCAGCGTCATCGCCCACAGCAGCATGTGGCCCTGACGACGGTCACGCACGCTTTCGCCAAACGCGAAGCAGAGCGCCGCCGGGATCAGGAAGATGCTCAGCATCTGCACCAGGTTAGTCAGCACCGTTGGGTTTTCAAATGGATGGGAGGAGTTGGCGTTAAAGAAGCCGCCACCGTTGGTGCCCAGCATTTTGATCGCTTCCTGCGACGCCACCGGCCCCATCGACAGCGTCTGCTGCACGCCTTCCAGCGTGGAGAAACTGTGATAAGGCGCGAAGTTCTGGATGCTGCCCTGGCTGACAAAGAACAGCGCCATCAGCAGGCTGATAGGCAGTAAGACATAGAGCGTGATGCGCGTCAGGTCGCGCCAGGCGTTACCCAGGGTCGCAGAGCTGCGATTAGCGAAGCCACGGATCAATGCAAACGCCACGGCGATACCGGTCGCGGCTGAGAGGAAATTCTGCACCGTCAGGCCCACCATCTGACTGAAATAGCTCAGGGTGCTTTCGCCGCTGTAGGATTGCCAGTTGGTGTTGGTGACGAAGCTCACGGCGGTGTTAAGCGCCAGATGCCAGCTCAGGCCAGGCAGCTGCTGCGGATTCAGTGGCAGCGCGCCCTGCATCAGCAATATTGCCAGCAGCACCACGAAACCCAGCGCATTAAACAGCAGAATCGCCAGCAGGTAGTGCGGCCAGCGCATGTCCGATTGTTGTGCGCCCAGCAGTCGCCACAGCGGCGCTTCCAGGCGGGTAAACACCGGCTTGTCAGCCACTAACGACGCCAGACCCCGTCCGAGCGGCTGCGCCAGCACCATCAGCAGTAGCAGATAGAATGCGATGAGTAAAAAAGCATTGGCCGCCATCAGAAGGCCTCCGCATTTAACAGGGCATAGATCAGATAGCCCAGTAACAACACCACCAGCACAATGCCGGTTATTACGCCCACGCTCACAGGAACCTCCAGAGGATTGGATTTATGGCTTAGCTTGCGCGGAGGCGTATAAAGAAGGGGTTAAAATGCAGCGGGCGGGCGTAAAAATAGTGTAAAAATGGCGAAAAATCAGGCGACTTCCAGCGCCCAGATACGATTGAGATCGACGTTACCCCACAGCGTGCTGTCCTCTGCGCCCACAATGCTGTCGGTGCAGAAGCTGTCGCCGAGGTCGAGCTCTTCCGGTTTCACTTCACGCTGGGCGTGCAGCGACCAGAAGACATGCACGCAGGGACGCATCAGCGATTTTTCGCCCGCTTTCACCACCAGCGCCACCCGGCCGGAGGCCAGACGCACCAGCGATCCCACCGGATAGATGCCGATGGTCCGTACGAAGGTGTGCAGCAAGCCAGGGTCGAAATGGCCGCGCCAGCTCAGCATCTGGTGCATCGCCTCGGCGGGTGTCCAGCCGTTGCGATAGGAGCGGGTCGAAGTGACGGCATCATAGACATCGCACACCGCCGCCATGCGGGCGTAGAGCGAAATCGCCTCGCCTTTCAGGCGGTGCGGATAGCCGCTGCCATCATATTTTTCATGATGATGCAGGGTGATATCGAGCAGATCGTCATCGGCGTCGGCTTCTATCAGCATCTGCGCACCGACCACCGGATGCTCACGCATCACCCTGAACTCCTCTTCAGTCAACTTGCCCGCTTTGTTCAGGATCGCCAGCGGCACGGCCGCTTTGCCGACATCATGCAGTAAACCGCCCATGCCCACCCGACGCAGCTCCTGCTCATCCAGTCCAAGTTTTTTACCCAGCGCAATCATCAGCCCGCAGACCGCCATGGAGTGCAGGTAGGTGTAGTCATCATGATTTTTCAGTCGCGCCACGCTCAGCATGGCAGAGGGTTCACGCGTGATCGATCCGGCGATTTCATCCACCAGATCCATCATATAATCGAGCTTCAGGCCGTTACCCAGCCGCGCTTCGTTGAACATCGCCAGCACTTTCGGTTTGCCCTGCAAAAAGATCTGCTGTGCCTGATCCAGTTCCTGGAAAAACGGGGTGCGGCCAATGGTTCTCTTCGCGACCGTGGAGGCGATCGGCGCCTGCACCGATCGATCGAGGTCGATCCAGAGCTGGCGGATCCCTTCAGTGCGAAGCATGGCGATTTGTCGGGGATCGGTGATCAGCATCTCATTATGAATGCGCTGGTCTTTTATCCACCAGACCTCCAGCTTGTGGATAAACATCCCTGGGCGCAATTCATCAATGGTAATCAGCTTTATCACGCTATCACTCTTTAATATCAGCGGGTGGTAAGGTGATATCGGCAGCCGGACAAATTTTCTTCAGGCTGTTTTGTGCGAAGGTGAGGGTCTGGTGAGTGGTCAGAGGAGAGGCGTCCTGCCTCGCCCCCGTTTCAGCAGGGGGTTAAGGCGCCGCTGTGGTTACACTACCCGGGTCAGCACCGGCTCACCACGGGCAAACGCCAGCATATTCTCAAAGACCAGGTCAGCCATCGCCGCCATGGTTTCGCGGGTGCTGCTGGCGATATGCGGCGTGATCACCACATTGTCGCGCTGGCGCAGTGCGTCAGGCACCTGCGGCTCCTGTTCAAACACATCCAGCCCGGCACCGGCGATCTGCCCGGTTTCCAGCGCATCCACCAGCGACTGCTGATCCACCACGCTGCCGCGCGCAATGTTAATCAGATAGCCCTGCGGTCCCAGCGCCTGCAGTACTTCCGCATTGATAATGTGGCGCGTCGCGGCACCGCCCGGCAGGGTCAGCACCAGAAAATCGGCCTGCTGCGCCAGCGCCACCAGGCTCTCATGACGGGTGTAGGGCACATCGGGGCGTGAACGCGGGTTGTAATAGTGAATCGCCATATCAAACGCCTGCGCGCGCCTTGCTACCGCCTGACCGATATTGCCCAGCCCGACGATACCGCACACCTTGCCACCGATTTTGCTGCTCAGCGGAAAGCGGCCCTGCGTCCAGTGACCGGCGCGTGTGAAGCGATCGGCCTCGCTGATGCGGCGCGCCACATCCAGCAGCAGCGCCATCCCCAGATCGGCGACACAATCATTGAGCACCTCCGGCGTGTTGGTCACCACAATGCCGCGCGACCGGGCGGCTTCCGTATCGATGCAGTCATAACCGACGCCGTTACTGCAGATCGCTTTCAGGTTTGGCAGCGCGGCGATCAGCGCGGCCGGTGCGCCCATCACCGCGTTGCCGCTGGTGACCAGCATGTCGATATCTGCGCCCTGCTCAGCCAGAAAGGCTGCCTCATCTTCCGCCTCCCACAGCCGGAACGCGGTGAACGTCTTTTCAATGTTCTCTATCAGCTGCGGTGGCAGGAATTTCCCTCTGATCAGCACATTACATTGCTTTAATGCCATCTTCTTTCTCCTGATTGTTATAGGATGCCGGGCGATCGCTCTCTTCACCAACGCGTTCAATCGGCCCCATCACCAGCAGGAACAGCAGGGCCGCTACCACGCAGTGTGCCGCCACAAACGCCAGCCCGATGCTGTAGCTGCCGGTCAGACCGACGATGATGCCGAACAGCAGCGGCGTGGTGAAACCGGCAATATTGCCGATGCCGTTAAAAATGGAACCTGCCAGGCCCACCGCCTCTTTGGGTGCGGTGTCGCTGATCACCGTCCAGGTGCCTGCCCCGGCCGCTATGCCTTTACCGAAAAAGGCGAAGGACATAATGGCGATAATGCCGCTATTGCCCGGAATGATCGCCGCCAGCACCAGACTGGACGCCATCAGCATGCCGACGATATAGGGCGTTTTACGCGCCCAGGAGACGCTCCAGCCCCGAGCGATTAACTTGTCTGACAGGTAGCCGCCGCTGATCCCGCCCAGAAAACCAAACAGCGCCGGAGCAACGGTGGCGAAGCCCGCCTCCATGATGTTCATGCCGCGCGCCTGCACCAGATAGATCGGAAACCAGGTAATAAAGAAGTAGCTGAGCGCGATGATGCAGTACTGACCGAGATAGGCGCACCAGAGCATGCGATTAGTGAGCAGCTTTCTGAACATCGCTTTACTGACCGGTGGCCGCGCTTTCAGCGTCTGCGCCGAGTCGATATCCACCAGCGCACCACCGTCGACGATGTGGCGCAGTTCACTCTCTGACACGCCAGGGTGATTGCGCGGCTCGCGCATCCAGGCAGCCCAGACAAACACCGCCAGCAGGCCGATGCCGCCCAGCACAAAGAACGGCCACTCCCAGCCAAAGCGCGACACCAGCCAGCCTGACAGCGGCGAGAAGATGGCGACGGCAAAATATTGCGCCGAGCTGAACAGCGATGAAGCCCGTCCCCGCTCTGCGCCAGGGAACCACATAATCACCACGCGCGCATTGGCGGGAAAGCTGGGTGCCTCGATCAATCCCAGCATAAAGCGCAGACCAAACATCAGCATCAGCGCGCCGGTCATGCCGCTGGAGAACTCACCAACGAATCCCATCGCCAGCGTCGAGACTGACCAGAGCGCCAGCGTGACGCCATACACTTTTTTAGCCCCGAAGCGGTCAAGAAACAGCCCGCCGGGGATCTGACCGATAACGTAGGCCCAGCTGAAGGCAGAGAGGATCAATCCCAACTGGATAGCTGACAGGCCGAACTCCTCTTTGATCGCCGATCCGGAGATCGAGAGGATCGAACGGTCAGCATAAGCCACGACCGACAAAAAGAGGATCAGGCAGAGGATCCAGATGCGTACATGAGACGTCCGGTGAGTCGTTTGGTCTTTAAGCATGAGCTGAATTCCTTAAAAAGCGGCAGGTTGCGCCACGAGGTTTTTTTCAGGAATAACGCTGAGATTTCCCGCTTAAGGAAATATAGATAGGAGGCTAACGATGGATCATTGTGCGGATGTTGAGATCGTCAGGCCCGATTCAGCGGTTTTCTGACAACCACCACAAAGGCCAGTGCGATGCTGCACAAAAGCGCAAAAAGCCGCGACTGCCTGCCGCAGAGTGTGCGCCACGTCGAGGATTTCATCGGCGCGGCCAGCTATGACGCGGCGTTTTTACGGCAAAGTGTGGCGGCGCTAGCAAGAGTGAAAAGGGCCGGTTGTCAAACCCGGCGACAGTTCATAAGCTGCAAATGATAATCTTTGTCCATTTTTATAATAAATGAAAAATATATTCCACTCAGTTAACCTCGGGAGTCTGCAATGAAAAAACGTGCATGGGCAATACTCTGTCTGCTCTCTCTTTCCACGTCGGCGCTGGCAGAGAAGATTGGCGTCTCAATGGCCTATTTCGACCAGAACTTTCTGACCATTATCCGCCAGTCGATCGAGAAAGAGGCCAAAGCGCATCAACTGGATGCGCAGTTCGAAGATGCACGCGGCGACGTGGGCCGTCAGACCGATCAGGTGCAGAGCTTTATCAGTTCCGGGGTGGACGCGATTATCGTCGATCCGGTCGACTCCGCCAGCACCCCTGCCCTGACCAGGCTGGCGCAGCAGGCTCACATTCCGCTGGTCTACGTTAACCGCACGCCGGGCGATAAAACCCTGCCGCCGGGCGTGGTGTTTGTCGGCTCTGACGAACGCGAATCGGGCACGTTGCAGATGGAAGCGCTGGCGAAGCAGGCGGGTTATCGTGGCAAGGTCGCCATTATCATCGGTAACCTCAGCGATGCGGGTGCGCTGCAGCGCACCAAAGATGTCGAGCAGGTGGTGGCAAAGTATCCCGACATGAAAGTGGTGCTGAAGCAGACCGCCAACTATTCGCGTAATGAGGGCATGGATTTAATGCTCAACTGGCTGTCGAACGGGGAAGAGATCGATATTGTCGCCGCCAACAACGACGAAATGGCGATTGGCGCAACCATGGCAATTGCCCAGGCGAAACCGAAGAAAACCATTCTGGTGGGCGGCATTGATGCCACGCCGGATGGCCTGAAAGCCCTGGCAAGCGGCAAACTGGCCGTCACCGTGTTCCAGGATGCTGTGGGTCAGGGCAAAAAATCGGTCGAGGTGGCGCAGCAGATGATCAAAGGGGAAAAAGTCGATTCCCACCAGTGGATCCCGTTTGAACTGGTAACGCAGCAGAACATGCAGCAATACAGCAATAAAACTCCGTAATGAAAAGCGGAGCGGCAGCGCTGCCGCTCCGGTTATCACTTCTCGTGCAGCAGTTTCGCCATCATCACCACATCGCGCAGTTGACCGTCGCGCAGGGCAGCCTGCCGCATCACCCCTTCACGCTCAAAGCCCAGCCGCTCATAGAGCCGCAGCGCCCGTTCGTTGTCGTGAAACACCTCCAGCTCCATACGCGTAATCCCCAGCCAGTTACGGGAATAGTCGAGCGCGGTGCGGATCAGGCGCTCACCGACGCCGCGACCGGCGTAATCGGGATGCACACCCAGCCCAAAGCTGATGCAGTGGCGGGTGCGCGGCTTGTTATCCACAAACAGCGTCAGCTCACCGGCCAGCACGCCCTCGATCTCCGCGACAAAGGCGATAAACCCCTCAGCATCCATTCTGGCGATTTTTTTCTCCCAGGTGGCAACGCTGGGAAACGGCAGCTGCAGCGTCCAGGGATAGACATCGGGATGACTGTAGAGTCGCTGATAGGCGGCGGCATCCTGCGGTTCCCGTGCCCGAATAATGATTTCCATATTTTCTCCTTTTAGCCGAACGGGGTTCATGCACTAAGCTGTAGCTCTTTACCGGACGGAAAGAGTATCGCTATGTTGTATCGCCGTTTTGAGCGTTTTATCAATATTTTTCATGACGCGCCCACCGAATCGCCCCCCTCAACGGTCTGGTCGTTTTACCTCTACTATCTGCGGCAGGTCTGGCCGAGTTTCGCGGCACTGCTGGTAGTGGGACTGGCGTCAGCCCTGATTGAAGTGTCGCTGTTCAGCTATCTGAGCCGCATTATCGATATGGTCAATCACTCCACGCCCGCCAGCCTGTTTCGGGATAACTGGCCGATACTGCTGTGGATGGGGGCGGTGGCGCTGATTCTGCGGCCGATTTTTATCGCCCTGCACGACATGCTGGTGCATCAAAGCATCAGCCCGAGCATGACCAGCATGATCCGCTGGCAGAATCACAACTACGTGCTGCGCCAGAGCCTCAATTTCTTCCAGAACGATTTCGCGGGTCGCATCGCCCAGCGCATTATGCTGACCGGCAGTTCACTGCGCGATTCCGCGGTGCAGCTGGTGGATGCCATCTGGCACGTGCTGATCTACGCGGTGACTTCACTGGTGCTGTTTGCCGGTGCCGACTGGCGGCTGATGATCCCGCTGATTCTGTGGATGGTGGCCTACAGCGCCTCGCTGCGTTTCTTTGTGCCGCGCGTTAAAGCGCGTTCGGTGGTCTCCTCAGAGTCGCGATCTAAGCTGATGGGCACCATTGTCGATGGTTATACCAACATCGCCACCATCAAGCTGTTCGCCCACAGCGATCTGGAAAGGCAGTATGCGCGTGAGGCGATTCAGGAGCAGACCGAAAAAACCCAGAACGCCGGCCGCATGGTCACCAGCATGGATCTGACCCTGTCGGCGCTGAACGGCCTGCTGATTGTCTCGACCTCCGGGCTGGCGCTGTGGTTATGGAGCCAGTCGCTGATTAGCGTCGGGGCGATTGCGCTGGCGACCGGTCTGGTCATCCGCCTGGTGAATATGTCCGGCTGGATCATGTGGGTGGTCAATGGCATTTTCGAAAATATTGGTACGGTACAGGATGGCCTGAAAACCATCGCGCAGCCGCTGAGCGTGCAGGATGCGCCGCAGGCGAAGCAGCTTAAGGTGACGCGCGGCAACATCCGTTTTGAGGATGTGCGCTTCGATTATGGCGGTGGCCGTCAGGTGATTAACGGTTTTAACCTCGACATCAAACCTGGTGAGAAGATTGGGCTGATTGGTCCCTCGGGCGCCGGTAAATCGACGCTGGTGAACCTGCTGCTGCGCCTCTATGACCTGAACGCGGGGCGGATTGTGATCGACGATCAGGATATCGCCGCCGTGACGCAGGAGAGCCTGCGCAGCCAGATTGGCATGATCACCCAGGACACCTCGCTGCTGCACCGCTCAATCCGTGAAAACCTGCTTTATGGTCGTCCCGACGCCAGCGAAGAGGAGCTGCAGCTTGCGATTCACCGCGCCCGCGCCGATGAGTTTATCCCGCTGCTCTCCGACTCACTGGGCCGCACCGGGCTGGACGCGCACGTGGGCGAGCGCGGCGTGAAACTGTCGGGCGGTCAGCGTCAGCGTGTGGCGATAGCCCGCGTGCTGCTGAAGGATGCGCCGGTTCTGATCATGGATGAGGCCACCTCGGCGCTCGACTCCGAAGTGGAAGCGGCGATTCAGGAGAGCCTGGGGTCACTGATGCAGGGCAAAACCGTTATCGCCATCGCGCACCGCCTGTCGACCATCGCGAAGATGGATCGGCTGGTGGTGCTGGATAAAGGCGGCATTGCCGAGATGGGCAGCCATCACGAGCTGCTGGCGCAAAACGGCCTCTATGCCCGCTTGTGGCAGCATCAGACCGGCGGTTTTGTCGGCATCGATTAATCGCCGCGTCGATAGGGTAAGGCGTCGCGGGCTTCTTCCGCCCAGCCGCGCACGCCTTCCCGCTCCTGCACCAGAAAATCTGCCACGGCATCGCGCAGGCCGGGATGCAGCAGATAGTGCCAGGAGTGGGTAATCTGCGGCTCAAAGCCGCGCACCAGCTTATGCTCGCCCTGCGCGCCGGCATCAAACCGCGTCAGCCCCTCATCAAGGGCCAAATCCATTCCCTGATAGAAACAGGTTTCGAAGTGCAGCCGGTCAAACTCCGCCAGACAGCCCCAGTAGCGGCCATAGAGCGCGTTGCTGTCCCGCAGATAAAACGCCATGGCGGCCGGTTGCTGCTGTAAACGGGCGATCACCACCACAATATTCTGCGGCATGCGTTCCGCCAGCAGGCTGAAGAAGTCACGCGTCAGATAGGGACGCTGACCGCGCACCGCATAGGTGTTGGCGTAACAGGTGTAGACAAAATCCCACTGATCTTCGCGCAGCTGGTAGCCCAGGTAGCGGTCAAACTCAAAGCCGCTCTGCATCACCTGCTCACGCTCTTTACGCAGCTGTTTGCGCTTGCGCGACATCAGCGAATCCAGGAAATCCTGAAAATCGCGGTAGCCACGGTTATGCCAGTGATACTGACAACCGAGCCGGGAGAGCCAGTCGGGCTGATCGGCCAGCAGCTGGTTAGCCTGCGCATCGGTAAAGTTGATATGTGCCCCGCTTAAGCCCTGCTGTAACAGGCTCTCAGGCAGGGCCGACAGCAGTTGCGCAGCGGCAGCGGTTTCGCCCAGCAGGCGCGCACCGCTGACCGGGCTGAAGGGGATCGCGCCCAGCCATTTCGGGTAGTAGCGGATCCCGGCGCGCTGGCTGGCATCCGCCCAGGCGTGATCAAAGACGTACTCGCCCTGTGAATGGCGTTTGCGGTAGCCTGGCAGCGCGGCGCGGGTCACGCCCTCCTCCCGCCACAGCAGATGATCGGGCTGCCAGCCCGCCTCTAACCGCACGCTGCCGCTCTGTTCTAACGTGAGCAGAAAGGCGTGACGCAAAAAGGGCTGGTCATCAGGCAACAGCGCATCCCACTCGGCGGCCGGGATCTCCGCCAGTGACGTCAGGTGAATCAGCGACATGAATTACTCCAGAGAACGTCGGGCAGAGAGTCAGTCAAGCAGGTTTTCCGCGTCAGCGAAAGGGTTAAGGCACGCAAAGTGAAGGCTGCATCAGCGGAGCACAGCTTCTATACTGCGACTTTATCTCCACAGGACACCGCCATGGATCGACTCGATTGTGACCGGATGTTTGTCACGGTGCTGGAAACCGGCAGCTTTTCTGCGGCGGCGTTACGTCTCGGCACCAGCAGCAGTCAGGCTTCCAAGCTGGTTTCAAAGCTGGAGCAGCGGCTCGGCGTCCAGCTGTTTAAGCGCAGCACGCGCGCCCTGTCGCCCACCGATGTCGGGCGCAGCTATTATGAGCGGGTCAAAAACCTGCTCGATGCGTTTGAGACGCTGGATGCCAGCGTGCGTGAAAGCGCCACCACGCCCACCGGCAGGCTGAAAATCAGCGCCCCCGGCTCCTTTGGTACTGTGGTGTTGTCTGAGGTGCTGGTGGCGTTTGCCCGGCGCTATCCGCTGATTGAACTGGATGTCAGCTTTTCAGACCGGGCCGTCAACATCGTCGATGAAGGCTTTGATATGGCGATCCGTATCGGCACCCTCAGCGACAGCAGCCTGGTCGCGCGCAAGCTGGGTGAGGTGCATGTGCGCATCGCCGCCTCGCCGGTCTATCTTGAGCAGTTTGGCACGCCCCAGCACTGGCGCGAGATGCCCCAGCATCAGTGCATCATCGACACCAATTTTCGCGATCCCTGGCACTGGCCGTTTGCCGGCGGCGACGGCGGCGGCGGCGGCGAGATTGTCACCGTACCGGTCCGCGGGCGTCTGCGCTTCGCCAACACCGAAGCCTGCCTGCAGGCCGCGATGGCCGGACTGGGCATTGCGCGGCTGCCCGGTTTTATCGCAGCTCCCGCGCTGCAACGCGGTGAGATTGTCCGGCTGCTGGAGAATTTCGATACGCCACCGCTTGGCCTGTTTGCGGTTTATCCGCCCGCCCGTCATCTGGCACACCGGGCGCGCCTGCTTATCGACTTCCTGGTGAGTCACTTTACCCGTTTTCCGCCCGCGTAATTTCTTCCAGAATGGAAGAAATGATTGTCTTTATGACCGGATTATCAGCCGTTTAGTCATCAGTTAAGCTGCTTCTCACATTACAGAGGAGTCGCGCGATGTTAGTAGAAGGCAAATGGAGTAGTGACTGGCACCCGGTGCAGTCGACCGATAAACAGGGCGGATTTGTCCGTCAGACGTCCGGTTTCCGGCATTTTATCAGCAGCGATGGCTCCACTGAATTTGCGGCAGAAGCAGATCGCTACCATCTTTATGTGGCGCTGATCTGTCCATGGGCGTCGCGCGCGTTAATTGCCCGCAAGCTCAAAGGGCTGGAGTCGCTGATTAGCGTGACGGTGGTTGAACCGCAGCTCGGTGCTCAGGGCTGGCGCTTTGGCAATTTCCCCGGCGCACAGCAGGACCCGCTGAATCACGCGCAGTACCTGCATGAAATCTATACCCGCGTCGCGCCCGATTACACGGGCCGGGCCACCGTGCCGGTCTTGTGGGACAAGAAAACCGGCACCATCGTCAGCAACGAGTCCGCTGACATTGTGCGTATGTTCAACAGCGGCTTTGGCGATCTGGCCGATAACCGCATCGACCTCTATCCCGCCGCGCTGCGCCCTGAGATTGATGCGCTGAATGAGAGTCTCTATCCGCGTCTGAATAATGGTGTCTATCGCGCCGGGTTCGCGACGACATCAATCAGCTATCAGCAGGCCTTTAACGACGTCTTCAGCCAGCTCGACGAACTGGAAGCCCTGCTCAGCGATGGTCGCACCTTCCTGCTGGGTGAACGGCTGACTGAAACCGATATTCGCCTGTTCGTCACCCTGATTCGCTTTGACGTCGCCTATCATGGCCTGTTCAAATGCAACCTGCGCCGGATACGCGACTATACGCTGCTGAATCGCTATCTTAAGAGCATGCTGTCAGTCTCCGGCGTGCGAGAGACGGTCAGCATCGATCATATCAAACAGGGTTACTACTCAATCAAGGCACTGAACCCGAACGGGATCGTTCCGGCAGGCCCGGATCTGAGCGAGTACGGCCTATAAAGGAGCAATAATGGCAAAAGCACTGGTAATTTTTCTGCATGGCGTAGGCAGTAACGGCGACGATCTGGCACCGATTGGCCGTCACTGGGCGACGCTGTTGCCGGATGTGATTTTTGCCTCACCCAATGCGCCCGAACGTTTTGCCGCCGGTTTTGGCTGGCAGTGGTTCAGCCTGGAGGAGGTGACGCCAGAGAACCGGCCAGGTCGGGTACGGGCCGCGCGGGCGGCGTTTGACGCGACCCTCAGCGACGTTATCGCACAGCACGGCTTCGCCGACCGCTGGCAGGATGTGGTGCTGGTCGGCTTTTCACAGGGGTCGATCATGGCGCTGGATGCGCTGGCATCTGGCCGTTATCCGCTGGCGGGCGTGGTCGCCTTTTCGGGTCGTCTGGCGGTTGACGGTGAGCTGACGCCACAGCCTCATCTGCCCGCGCTGCTGATCCACGGCCAGGCCGATGAGGTGATTCCGTGGCAGGAGAGCGAATCTGCCGCAGCACGCCTCAGAGCCGCATTGGTGCCGGTAGAAGCGCGATTTGAACCCGCCACCGGCCACACCATCTCCGCTCAGGGTGCCATGCACGCCGCCGCGTTTATCGCGCAGTGCTTACAGGATTAACCCCAGCAGCGCTTTAATGCCTGCCAGGCATGACGGGCAGCGACCTCAGGCGGCAGGCGTTTCAGCGCATCATTAAAGACTTCAATGCCCACCGGCCCCTGATAGCCCACGCTTTTGAGCTTATCGACAAAGCGTTCAATGTCGATAATGCCATCGCCGGGCAGCAGACGCTGGTGCTTCGCCATCGCCATCAGGCTCTGCTTATCCTGCGCGGGAACGGCGGCCATGTCACACAGCTGTACTTCATAGATACGATCGGCAGGGATACCGTCCAGCTGTGAGGCGTCGCCGCCCAGCGCGCAGATATGGAACAGATCGACCACCAGCCCGATATTGGGCTGATCGAGCCGCTGCAATCGCTGCCACGCCAGCGGCAGGGTGTTATCCACGCTGCACCAGGCCATCGGCTCATACATAATGCGCATGTTGTAGCGCGCAGCTTCAGAGGCCATCCAGCGCAGGTCATCATCAATCTGGTCGGCGCAGCAATCATCACGGGTACTGGCCGGCGCCTGAATGGTGTCGCAGCCCAGCGCCTGGGCAATCTGAATAAACTGGCGCAGCTCTTCGCGCTTCTGTCCGCGCAACGCGCTGGGTGCCCCGGTGAAATCGCGTAGCACCTGGAGATTGGTAAAGCCAGGTCCCTGCCGGGCAGCGATCTCAGCCAGTGCCGCCGCGCCGCCCTCGCACGCCTCGACATCCTCGCGCCAGATCTCCACCTGATCGAAACCGGCGTCATGCGCCGCCTGGAGCTTCTGGCCGGGTTCACCGTTTAACAGCACCAGGTTAAGGAATGTGGGGTTAGTTCGCATTGCTCGGCTCCTTAATCGTCCGGAATAATCGGTGACGTTCAGCTTCTGCGCCCGTTCATGCGGGATGGTCGGGCGTAAAACCTGAAACAGTATCTGCCTCTTAAGGAGTATGACAAGCGCCGCTTAGCCAGATCAGCCCAGCATCGTGACCAGTGCGAAACCGGCAAACGCCATCAGCAGCGAACCGATCACATGCACCAGCGCGCTGGTCATCGCCCAGAAATAGTTCCCTGATTGTAGCAACCCCATTAATTCCGCCGTAAAAGAGGAGAAGGTGGTCAGCCCGCCGCACAGTCCGGTGACGATCAGCAGTTTCCAGAATGGGTCGAGGTCGGGATGGCGAACAAACCAGGCCATCGCGCCGCCGATCACCAGACCGCCGATCAGATTCACCAGCAGCGTGCCCGGTGGCAGATTGGGAAAGAGCGCATTAAAGCGCATCGCAAAGAGCCAGCGCAGTACACAGCCGGCAGAGCCGCCGATCATCACAGCCAATAACGGTTTCAACATGTCTTGCTCCTGATTGCAGATTGACGCCGGGCTGAGGGGGAAAGGCAGAGATAAACTGCGCCTGACACCTCAGCTCCCGCGAAAGGATTGAGTGTCAGGCGTCATCAGCCGGTGTAAAGCCCACCGGCGGTTGGGAAAGGTGGCACGCCATCACCTTGAGCCGGTGATAATACGACGCCCGTTTCAGGCTGGCAACAGTGAGGTCATGGCGGCTGAAAACCTTGACGCGCACGCCACAGACGGAGTAATGCTGATGGTTTACAGCCTGTTGCGGAGACCCTATGCGTACCCTGATTTTTGATACCGATATCGGCGTGGATGACGCCTTTGCGCTGGCCTATGCGGCGCGGACGCAGCATCTGCTGGGGATTACCACGGTCTTCGGCAACGTGGCAGTGGGTCAGGCGGTGAAAAACGCCCGACTGTTTTGCGGGAAAATGGCGATTAACGCGGAGGTCTATCGCGGCTGTTCACGACCGCTGGCGCTGCCACCCTCTGCGCCTGCCAGACTGCACGGTGAAGATGGGCTGGGCGATGCGTTTGATAATGCCTGCAACGATCAGGCGCCGGGCGCGGTGCAGTTTATTATCGACAGCGTGCGGGCGCAGCCGCATCAGATCACCCTGGTGGCGATTGGTCCGCTGACCAATATCGCCACGGCCATTAATCAGGCGCCGGATATTATTCCGCTGGTGAAAGAGCTGGTGATCATGGGCGGCGCATTTGGCACCGACGGGCACAGTGGCAACGTGACGCCCTTCAGCGAATTTAATATCTGGAAAGATCCGCATGCTGCCGATCAGGTGCTCGCCTCGGCGCTGAACGTGGTGGTGATCCCGCTGGATGTCACGCACAAGGTGCTGATCAGCGGCGATGAGGTTCAGCGTCTGAATCAGCCGGTGCTGAGTGCGATCTGTCGCCCTTACCTGGCTTACAGCCTGCAGAAAGAGGGGTTCGAGGGTATGGCGCTGCACGACACCCTGGCGGTGGCGTGGCTCATTCTGCCACAGGCGTTTACCCTGACCGAAAGCCCGCTGCGGGTGATCACGGAGGGCATCGCCTGCGGTCAGACGGTGCGTAAGCTGAGCGCGCTGGCCTCCCGCCAGGATCCCTTTAACGGCCTGCCCGCCCAGCGTATCGCACTTGGCGTGGATGCTGACGCGGTGCGGGCGCACTTCTTTCAGACTCTCACCGCGCCCTGAACCACGCGAACCGACTGGCCGCGTTACCGGTCGAAATGAATCACGCCTTTGATCAGCTCGCGGTTGTTGATGATTTGCGCCTCAAAGGTTTCATCCAGCGTGGAGAAGGCCAGATGGTGATTCAGCATCATTTCGGCGCGCAGCTGGCCGCTGGCCATCAGCGCACGCACCCGATCGAAATCTTCACGGGTGGCGTTGCGGCTGCCCATCAGGGTGGTCTCTTTTTTATGGAATTCACTGTCCGGGATCACCAGATCGCCTTTGTGCAGGCCGACATAAACGATAGTGCCGCCGTGTCGCATCAGGTTGACCGCATTGTTCATCGCCGCCGGGCTGCCGGTGGCGTCGATCACCTTCAGCGCCAGACGGCCACCAAACTCCTCGCGCAGCGCGCTGTAAAACGCTTCATCAGCCGGATTCAGTGTCGCCAGGCCGAGCTGGTCAGCAACATGCTGGCGACGAAATTCGCTGGTATCCGCCACCACCACCTGCGCGCCGCTGGCGGCGGCGATAGCGGCAACACCCAGCCCAATCGGTCCGGCTCCCACCACCAGCACCTGCTCATCCGCCACAATTGCGGCACGACGCACTGCATGGGCGCTGATGGCAAACGGCTCAATCAGCGCAGCCGCTTCCGGCGCGACATCATCCACCACCAGCAGCGTGCTGACTGGCACGCTTAAGTAGTCGCAGAACCCGCCATCCTGATGCACACCAATCACTGAAATCTGCTCACAGCAGTTGGTCTTGCCGCTCTGGCAGGCGTCACAGCGCAGGCAGGAGATGTAGGGCATTAACGCCACCCGCTGGCCCGGCTGAAAGCTCTCCGCACCACTTCCCGGCGCCACGACTTCGGCACAGATTTCATGGCCCAGCACCCGTGGATAGCTGAAGAATGGCTGATTACCGGACCAGGCGTGGATGTCGGTGCCGCAGATTCCCGCGGTAAGGATTTTAATCACGACCTCGCCAGCGGCGGGCGTGGGGATATCGCGGGTGGCCCATACCATCTTACGTGGTTCAGCGATGACCAGTGCTTTCATTGTTGTCATGGTGATTCTCCGGTTGTCCTGCAGGCAGTTATGGCGAATCCTGCACGCGCTGCGGTGTTCGTTTGCGGGAAGTGTGAAGCACCGCGATTTTTTTGGGCTTTGAATGGTTTTTAATGCATAAAAAACCGGAGAGTGAGATGAGCCGCAGCCAGAATTTGCGCCAGAACGTCATCAACCAGATGCTGGAAAGCATCGCTCAGCACCACATTCGTTCACCGCTGCCGCCCCAGGCGGCACTGGCGGAAATGTTCAATATCAGCCGGACTACGGTGCGCCACACCCTGCACTATCTGCATCAGTGCGGCGTGCTGGATAAGGTGGATCAAACCTGGGTTATCGTGCGCGATCCGCGCGAAGATGACGGTTTTAGCGCGTTAACGCCGCCGATTGAGCAGCAGGCCAGCCACTTTGAGCAGATGTTTTTTAATATGATTAATCAGCGGCAGCTGGTGCCCGGCGATACCTTCAGCGAGCTGCAACTGGCGCAGCAGGTGAAAGTCAGTCCGGTGGTGGTGCGCGAATTCCTGCTGCGCTTTATGCGCTATGACCTGCTGGAGCCGGTCAGACGCGGCCAGTGGCGGATGAAAAAATTCACCCAGGATTACGCCGAGAAGCTGTTTGAACTGCGCGAGATGCTGGAAACCCACGCCCTGAGCCGCTTCCTGAATCTGCCCGCAGGCGACGAGCGCTGGGTTCAGGCGCGGGATCTGCTGGATCGTCACCGATCGATGCGCGATACCATCGCCAGCAACTATCGCCACTTTGCCGCGCTGGATCGTCAGATGCATTCGCTGATTTTATCCGCCGCCAACAACCCGTTTTTCAATCAGTCGCTGGAGATTATCTCTGTGATCTTTCACTCGCATTATCAGTGGGATGAGAGCGACCTCAAGCAGCGAAATATTGTGGCGCTGGAGGAGCATATGGCGATTCTGACCGCGCTGATTGGCCGTCAGGATGTCGACGCCCTCTGTGCATTACATAACCATCTGGCGACCGCTAAAACCTCGATGGTGCGCTCAATCGGTCAGTACAATTAAAAACCGATTAAAAACCACAAAGCATTAGCTCCCGCACGATTCAGAAACATCTTTGCAACATCCTTAACCCTTTGCTCTTAGTCTCGACTGCAACGTCACGGCGGCCTTTTGCCGCTGCGCGCAGACCCCTTCTCACCATAACGATAAGTACCCAGTTTCGGGAGAGTGCAATGGAAAAGACTTCAGTAACCGGCCGCGACAGCGCAGCTGGCGACACGCCATCAGACCAGGATTTCGTGCCGATGCGCAGCGACGTGGTGCGTTCACCGCGTATCCGCAAGATTCAGATCACGGCGATGCTGCTGTTGCTGTTCGCCGCCATCATCAACTATCTGGATCGCAGCTCGCTGTCGGTCGCGAATATGACCATCCGCGAGGAGATGGGGCTGAGCGCCACCGAAATCGGCTTCCTGCTCTCCGCCTTTTCGCTGGCTTATGGCCTGGCGCAACTGCCGTGCGGCGCGCTGCTGGATCGTAAAGGGCCGCGCATTATGCTCGGCATTGGCATGTTTATCTGGTCGCTGTTCCAGGCCGCCTCTGGCCTGGTGCATAACTTTACCCAGTTCATCCTGGTGCGCATCGGCCTCGGCATTGGCGAAGCGCCGATGAACCCGTGCGGCGTGAAGGTAATCAACGACTGGTTCAACATTAAAGATCGCGGCATGCCGATGGGGATGTTCAATGCGGCTTCGATGATTGGACTGTCGGTGGCTCCGCCGATTCTGGCGGCGATGATGCTGGTGATGGGCTGGCGTGGCATGTTTGTCACGATCGGTATCCTCGGCATGTTCCTCGCTATCGGCTGGTATATGATCTACCGCGACCGCGACAACAACACCCTGAGCGCTGAAGAGATCCACTATCTGCAGGCGGGCAGCGTCGCCTCGCGTAAAGAGCCGATCAGCTTCAAAGAGTGGCGCGGCCTGTTTAAGCAGCGCACCATGTGGGGAATGATGATTGGCTTCAGCGGCATCAACTACACCGCCTGGCTCTATATCGCGTGGCTGCCGGGCTATCTGCAGTCGACCTATCATCTCGACCTTAAAAGTACCGGCCTGCTGGCAGCAATTCCGTTCCTGTTCGGTGCGGCGGGCATGCTGCTGAATGGCTATGTGGTCGACTCGCTGGTACGTCGCGGCTTTAACGCGGTGAAAACCCGCAAAGTCTGCATCGTCAGCGGGATGCTGCTGTCCGCCGGCTTTACCGCCGTGGTGACCCGCGCGACCGACACCACCAGCGCCGTAACGCTGATTGGGATGGCGCTGTTCTGTATCCACTTTGCCGGAACGTCGTGCTGGGGATTGATCCACGCCAACGTCACCGCCCGTATGACAGCGTCTGTCGGCAGCATCCAGAACTTCGCCAGCTTTATCTTCGCCTCGTTTGCGCCGGTCATCACCGGCTGGGTGCTCGACACCACCAAATCGTTCAGCATGGCGCTGATGATTTGTGCCTGCGTGACGCTGGTTGGCGCACTCGCCTACCTGCTGCTGGTGCGCCAGCCGATCACCGACGGCGAATAATCACGACTGACGGCGCGACTGCTACGTCAGCGCCGTCAGGGTGACCCCATGTTTTGCACCATAACGCTGAATACCCGTCATCACCTTCTCCGCGCTCAGCGCGGGTGGTGGTGGCAACAGCGGTGCCCGTTCACGCAGCGCCGAGTCGAAGCGGGCAAACGTCGCGAAATCACGCGGGAAACGTTCCTCATCCACGCCAATCAATACGCCTTCATCACGTGCATGGGAGAGCAGCGCCCGCCAGCGGTCAATCTCCGCCAGCCCGATGCTGTCGGTGCCGTGAGAAAAGAGCATCATGTCGATGTTGCGGAACGGCGGCTGTTTTTCCAGGAAGCGTTGCAGGGCCGCGGCCGAAGGCTCGGTGCAAAAGACCAGCCAGAACGGGATGGCGTGCTGATGCATGCTGCACCACGGGTCCATCAGCAGGAAGCTGTCCACCGTCAGCCGGGTCGGTAAAATTCCCGCCGCCAGATACCAGTCGCGGTAGATCTCTGCCACCACATAGCTCATCGCCTCTGGATCTTCATAACGAATCTCCATCAGCTTCCAGTTCTGAGCTTCCGCCAGTTTTTTCAGCGGCGAAATCAGATAACCATCCAGTCCCCACTCCGCTTCCGGCACGTGGTCAGTAATGGCCGGCGGCGTCCAGCGCTCGCGATCGATGCCATAGCGTGCCAGATATTCCGCCACCCGCGGGCCGCCCTGTAAGTACTCTTTTTCGGTTGCGCCGCCGAGCGCACCAAACTGGAAAAACGAGCGATCGCTGGTGCGGGTTACCGGCCACTGTCGGGTACAGTGATTGATAAACAGCGTGGAGCCAGCGGGCAGACTTCCCATCAGGAATTCGTTAAAGGCCAGCGGCAGCTCGCGCAGTTTCAGCCGGAAATAGCGCATCTGGTCGAGCATCAGCCGATCCTGATTCGGGTCATGCATATGGTGAACCGCAAGACGCGGCCAGGCGGCCAGCAGTGCCGCCGCCACCTCTTTACCCTGCTCAAAACTCGCCTGTACATCATCGGGATCGCTATTGGCCGCGCGCACCGGACAGAGAAAGGTTTGCGGCAGCCAGGGCACACCCATCGCCGCCGCCAGATGCACCAGTGCACCGTTCGATGAACCGATAAAGGCCGCCGGATAATCCTGTTGCGGGTATTCACTCACCATCCATTCGGCGATCCCTTCCACATCCAGTTCACCCGCCTGACGCAGGCTGATGCCTTCTGCCATGCCGCCCAGCGCATAGCCCCACTCACGCAGCCCGGTCGGCAGCCGTTTAAGCGACGGCAACAGGCGATCCAGCGTCGGTGACTGGCTGGGGCTGGCAAAGGGGCGGTCGTGCAGCGCATTGGCCAGCGCAAGCAGCATGGCGGCAGCAGAGTCAAAGCGGGCAATCCCTCTTGGTGGTTTACTCATGTTGATCCTCCTGCTGAATACGTGCCAGGAACGGGCGGATGGCGTGACAGAAACTCCACGGGTAGACGTAGTGCAAAGTGTGCGTCCCGTCGCGTAATGTCAGTCGTTCGCTGCGCGGCATCAGGGCGGCGAGTTCATCCAGCCAGCGGGCCGGACAGACGGGATCGCGGGAGCCCCGCAGCAGCAACGTGGGTGCGTTAATGTAGGTAAGGCGATGCTCAATGCGGTCGCGCATCATGGCGCGCAGGGTACCGAAGGCGCGCCGCAGGCCCGCTTTGGCGTAATCGATTCGGGCCAGTGGCCCCGGTGGACGACGTGATTCCAGCCGGCCATTACGCCAGTCGCGCCAGAGCTGACGCGGCAGACTGCGGGCATGACGATCGACCGTCGGCCCCTGCAGCACCAGTCCCGCTACAGCCTGTGGATGTTTCACCGCCAGCGCGGCCAGAATCTGGCAGCCAAACGAATTGCCGACCCAGATAGCGCGCTGGAAACCGTTATGCTGTAACCACAGCCACAGCGCATCCGCCAGCTGATCCACCGACATGATCGGCGCAGAAGGGGGCAGTGTGCTGGCGCCAAAACCGGGCAGATCCGGCACCAGCACGTGATAGTCGCGCCCCAGCGCCAGTGCCAGTGGCTCCATCGCCCGGCCCGACATCACCAGACCGTGGATCAGCACGACCGGCAGTCCCTGAGCCTCATTGGGCGTAACGCGGGTAAACATGCGCCAGTCACCAATCTGCTGATAATAACCGGCCAGACCGGCGTGATGACTGTTCGGCGACACCGGCGGCGTCTCCTTAAGTTGCCGCCAGCGTTTCATGCCCCATAACGTGGCCGCCACACCCAATCCAACACCTGCCACAATCGCTGCCTGTTTTCGTCGATGCTTCTGGATCATCCGCTGCTCCTGGTTTGGGGAGAATAATTCAGTGTAGGTCGGGATCAGGCAGCAGGCGGGTTATCCGCGCGATGGTGTGAAAAAGTATGGGGTTTCGCCTAAGAAGACGCTGGCATTGCGGGTGATGAACTCTGGCGGGAGATCTGTCTGGTGTAAGCGGGAAGGCAATGACTGAAACACCCGAGGAGTATCGCTTTACATTCAATGCCCGATATCCAGCGTTAGCAAAAGAAATGGATTACTTGCTGGTAATCAGTAATACACCTCAGGGGAGCATCGCTGATTTCAAAAGGCGCGTTGTGGCTTTTGCCCGATGGCTTAACGTAACATTTCATCACGGGCAGGGCTTATGAAGAGAGGATTAACATCGGGGTAGCCTGATAAACGTGGAGCAGGTCAACGGACCAGAGATAATACGAATTTCAGGCAATAAAAAACCCGCACTGGGCGGGTTTCTTTTATTATCAGCAGAGCTTATCTGCTCAGACTTATGTCTTCATCGCTATTGTAAGCGTCGCTGATAATGAGCGCGGCTTACTGCGCTGTGACGTTGCCAGCTGCAGGGCCTTTGGCGCCATTTTCAATGGTGAAGGAGACTTTCTGACCTTCATCAAGCGTTTTGTAGTTATCACCCTGGATAGCAGAGAAATGTACGAATACATCTTTGCTGCCGTCATCGGGAGTGATAAAGCCAAAACCTTTATCTGAATTAAACCATTTTACTAAACCAGTCATTTTGTTAGACATAGATATTTCCTTAATCGATTAGCCACTAAGAGCGGCGAAGATGGCCTGTAGTTAGAGATTTACTTATTGGGCACTTAGGAGGAGGCTCTCGAAGAAGGATATCTGTGGATAACACTTGAACTGAGGACTACTTTACTAAAACTGCTTTCATAAGGTCTGTGTTCCAAACCGATGACGCATTAAGACATAGCGATAATAATTTAGCAATGTATATGTTTATTTATTTTAACCATTTAAACGCTCAGATGGCTGAATGGCTGTTTTATTTTGACTGCTCAGTAAGCGCTTACGCTCCGCTGTGTGCGAAGAGGAGCAGGCTAATCCCGTCATAATGACGGTGCCGATTTAACGTTGATGCTTAACAATAAACAGAGCCAGTAAGGTCACATTGCGTAAAAATTTCCGCACGGCCAGTGAAGCGCTGTCATCGCCCTCTTCATCTGTGAGCTTTACCTGCTGCATATCGTACGCCCGGCTCTTCGGTATCTTTCATCCTGATACCGGTCAGTATCCGGACGACCTGCCCGCCCTCACCCCGCATCTGAAATGCTGGAGGTTTGCCACCCGCCTCCATTCTGGTGCAGAAGCAGCCTGCCGCGATGAGCGAGAAGCGGGCTAAACCCTACCTGTCCGCCCATTTTGGGCATGCTGACTGTCTCAGTGACCGTGAACGGTCAATCCTACGAGCCGGATAACAACAGGACGGACAACCAGTATGCAAAAGAAAGCGGCTGGCATGGCGACCTGGTAAGCATCCATCACATTTGTCATGTAATGAGGCCCCATTCCGAATTCGGCTAACGTGATGACCAGACTCATCAGGAACGCCATGATGATCGCCATATAAAGTGCAAATATGTAAGGTGTCGTGCGCACCGGCAAGCGGGTTCGTAAGGTTTTTTTTGTTGCAGCATCAGTCATCTGAATATCCTGTTTAACAAAAGTAGATAAGACTGCGGCTAACTTAACAAGCTTATGCGGGGGGTTGTAGAGCGGTTATGCTTTAATCATTATTAAGTAAAAGTGACGAATTAACGGTTGAGGATACGATGGACATTTTAGGGCTGATTAGCACTTTTATCCGCGTGGTGGAAAACGGCAGTATTGCAGCGGCGGCACGCGCTAAAGGTATGAGTCCGGCAGCAGTCAGCCAGAGTCTTTCCCGTCTTGAAGCGCATCTGGGCGTGCGACTGCTATCGCGCACCACCCGCAGCATGACCTTAACGGAAAACGGTAAACGCTATTTCGAGAAAGTCCGTCACATCCCACAGGATATCGAACTCGCCTCTCAGGCTGCTGCGAATGAAACCAAACCGCAGGGCCCACTTTGTATCGCCACAACAGCCGCGTTTGGTCGGTACGTTCTGGCTCCCCTTATGCCCGCTTTCAAAGCGTCTTTCCCCGATATAGATATTGAACTGATCAGTACCGATCGCAACGTCGATCATCGCCTGGAAGGCGTCGATGTCAGTATCCGCATCGAAGCACAGCTGAATGATCAACTGATCGCCAGAAAAATTGCATCGCTACCCTTTATATTCTGTGCGGCTCCGGCTTACCTTGAACGCGCTGGCACGCCTCAGACGCCTGGAGAACTTAGCCAGCACGCCTGTCTGGTTTTCCGCTATCCCACCGACAGACGGTTTCTGCCATGGACGTTTATGGTCAACGGACAGCCTGTTAATGCAAAACTCAACCCCAGTTTTATCAGCGATGATATTGATATCATCGCCAGAATAGCCGTAAACGGCGGCGGCATTGCCCGTCTGGCAAGTTTTGTTGCTCAGCCACTGATAGACAGCGGTCTGCTAAGGCCTTTGTCCTGGTCAGGTCACAGTGGCGAGAGCACCATTGAGTCCCTGCCGATGAATATCTATGCCTGTGTCACCGAACGTTCGGCACTCAATTCGAAAGTACGGACATTTATTGAATTTGTGACCGATGCGATTTAAGACAGGAGCGTTTTTGCCGGGCGAAAATTGACGCATTTTTCTGCTTATCCACCCGCAAAAGTAACTCACCGCTGCCGGTCGTGGTTATACAGAAAGCGGCCCTTTTGACGATGTGCAGAAGGAATATAAGCACGCTTTGAGAAGGGGTTTAACGCGGTGAGATTGGGATCCAAAAGTATCTGGCAGTCAGTAAAAACTGCCAGAATTGAGGAATAAAAATTCGTTATCAGTCACTAATTCTGATGACGATTTTGCCAAATGCACCACGGGAGAGATGCCGGAAGGCTTCAACCGCCTCATTAAAGCTGTAAACCTGTTCAATGACGGGTTTAATATTATGTTTATTGAGGAACGGATTCATCCGATCAAACGAGGAGCGTGGTGCAACCGCAATGCCCCGGATTTTTGTCTGACGGAAAATTAACGGCATCAAATCAAGTTGTGCTGTCTGGCCGGTCAGAAATCCTACCTGAGCAATCGTACCGGCAACTTTTGTCGCAGCAATTGACTGATTGATGCCATTGCCCCCGGCGACATCTATCGTTACGTCAGCGCCTTTACCATCAGTCATTTCAAGCACTTTTCTTTCCCAGTCAGGGTATTTTTTATAGTTAATCCCTTCATCTGCTCCCAGTGATTTAATGCGCTCAAGGTTTGCATCGTTACTGGAGGTGGCAATGACACGTGCACCATAGGCATGCGCTATCTGAGCAGCGAAGACCGATACGCCACCGGTTCCCTGTACGAGCACGGTCTGACCGGGCTGCAGATTGCCGATATCCATTAGCGAGTACCATGCCGTAAGTGCAGCGATGGGAAGTGTAGAGGCTTCTTCATCGGTCATGCTGTCAGGCGCTTTAACTGCGCTGTCCTCATGAATGATCATGTACTCAGCCAGCCCGCCGGGTAACGGCATTCCAATACACCATGCTGGCTCATCGGCCGCAGGTTCACCCTCTAACCAGCGTGAATAGAGATGCGAGTTAACGCGATCACCCGTGCTAAAACGGGACACACCCTGCCCCGTGGCAACAACGGTACCTGTGGCATCAGAGACAGGAATCAGTGGCTTTGGAACCAGATGAGGCTCATAGAAGCCCTCTACTATTGCCTTATCCCTGAAGTTCAGAGACACCGCGCCAACTTTAACCAGAAGTTCACCCGGACCGGGTACAGGCGTTTCCACCTCTTCAAGCTTTAAGTTTTCAAGTCCAAAATCTTTCAGTAACCATGCTTTCATTTTGTCATTTCCCATGTGTATGCATCCAATAGGGTGATGATAAAAAAAGCAGGCAGGCGTAAAAAGCCACGTAAAAGGACTTCAGTGTTACTGCAGGAGAAACAATCGGAATGAGATATAATCCGCAATACACTATTTCGGCAGGAATATTTTTTGCGGAGTTAAATGATGCGCTCGAACATGCTGGAATTGATGGATATTTTTGTTCACGTCGTTGAATTCCGTAGTTTCACCCGGGCCGCTGACGCCTTGCAGCTGCATCGCCCTGCGGTCAGTAAGTCCGTACAACAACTGGAAGACAAGCTTGGCGTTAAGCTATTGCACCGCACCACGCGCAGTCTGAGTGTGACCGTTGAAGGGGAGGAAATTTATCAGCGGGCTAAAACGCTGCTGAGTGATGCCAGCGATATCATGGCTTCTTACTCTTCAAATCAGCGACCTCGTGGCCAGCTGCGCATTGATGTTCCACTGGCGCTGGCGCACAGTATCCTGATCCCACAATTAAGCGAGTTTCAGGCTTTATATCCTGAAATTGAAATAGTCTTAACCGCTTCAGATCGCCTGACCCATTTAATTACAGAGGGTGTGGACTGTGTTATTCGTCTCGGTGAGCTTGCTGATTCGAATTTTATTTCGCGCAGAATGGGCAGCCTGCAGATGGTCACCTGTGCAGCCCCCTCTTATCTGGATAAATATGGCACTCCTTTAACGCCTGATGACCTTAAAGATCATAAAGCCATTTATTTTTTTAATGAACACAGTCGGGACATCCAGGAATGGAAATTTGTCATGAATGGCGAAATTGTTTCACGGCATCCGGGAAGCAGCATACGAGTTAACAATTCTGACGTCCTTCTTTCCTGTGGCGTGGCGGGCCTCGGCATGCTTCACGCATTATATACGGCATTAAAGCCCTGCCTCGAAACAGGCCAGCTGAAGGAAGTATTATCGGGTTATGCGACTGTGACGAAACCGGTTTCTATACTCTACCCTGACCGACGCTATCTTCCGCCTAAGGTCCGGGTTTTTATCGAATGGTTTACTGAAATATTCAGGAAGAATCATCAGGGTTAACCGTGAATCTTTGTTTCGGCACAGGCAATCCCGTGACCCATTAAAAGTGCTTGTTTCCTGTTTAAGGTATGCCGCCATTTTGTCTGGCATCCGGAAATCTCCCGGGCAGATTAGATCACTGCAGCAACGTCTTTTCTGGCTCAAAGTGACGCATAACGGGAAAATCAGAAGGAGAGGAGTAGCAACAAACAGGATGCACCCGAAGTGCAAAAACGCGGGTTTAAATCAGCAGAAGCAAAGGCAGAAAAAGCAGAAAAGGTGATAATCACAGGTCGATCCCTGACCGCGATTATCGAGGGTTTCTTGCGGGGTGCTTAGTACATGGCACCCGGCGGTACGTGTTTGAACGTCTCAACGTAAGCGCGGAACACGTGTTTAAAAATACGTTTCATGGAACACCTGATTCAAATTTAGTTGAACATATACCGAAAAAGTATAGCTCCTGTGCGTTTTAACAGCAAATAAATTTGAACCAGATCACAAAAATGGCGGTTTTATGTGCAAAAGCCCTACGCGGTGTAGCCGAGATGCTGCAACAGAATGGTGGAGCCGACGGCAATCAGCACTACTCCACCCAGCACTTCCGCCCATTTGCCCAGGATCGGACCAATAAAGCGCCCGACTAATACGCCAGTCGTCGCCATCACCGTAGTGGCTGCACCAATGGTCAGCGCGGTAGTAATGATGTTCACCTGCAGGAAAGCCAGACCCACACCAACAGCCAGCGCATCCAGGCTGGTCGCTACCGCGGTGGTCGCCAGTACCATAAAGCCATGGCTTTGCGGGGCTTCACAGGGCTCTGCGACGGCAGTCTGACGGAAGCCTTCCATCATCATACGGCCACCCAGAAACGCCAGCAGGATGAAGGCGACCCAGTGATCCCACGCCATGATGTAACGGCTGGCGGCCAGGCCAAGCGCCCAGCCAATCAGCGGCGTCAGCGCTTCAATTGAGCCGAAAATCAGACCGGTACGCAGCGCTTCTTTAAAACCGGGACGATGCAACGTGGCACCTTTGCCCAGAGCAGCAGCAAACGCGTCCATCGACATGCCCAGCGCAAGAATTAAAGTGGCAATAAAGGTCATGATTTATTCACCTGGGGCGAAAAAGCGGCAATTCACGCTGAATTCACCACACAAAGTGTTCAGTTATGAAAAAGTGGGCGCAGTCTACCATGCAAACCCAAAGATAAAAAGACAGTAAAATCAGGGATTTAAGTATAGCAAAGGCTATAACTCTTATCATCCGCTATGAATCGCGCTAAGTCGATGGTAGCAAAGCATTTTCTGACCATTTCTCTGGCCATGTAGCATGCCGGATGCGCACGAAGCAGCGCGCCACCATTGAACCGTGTCGCCGTTTACCGGAAAATGCCGGGCTGATAAATATGGGATACCGGTTATGAATAACCCTTTTGAAACGTTGATCGTGCCTGGTGGCATTTTATTGCTGGGCTTTCTCTCGGCGCTGCTGCTGCCCGCGCCCGCCTTTAGCGTGACGGTAGCGCAGCATCTGTTGCAGATGTTCCATTTGCAGGACCTGAATCAGCTCTATACGGTGGTGTTTTGCGTCTGGTTTTTGCTGCTGGGCGCACTGGAGTTTTTTGTTATCCGTTTTGTCTGGCGTCGCTGGTTCAGAGGCTGACAGCAGGATACGCATCGACCAGCGCTTTTAGCCGTTCGGCACTGCGCGCATAACCTTCACGTGGCAGATGGGCCGCCCCCAGTAACAGGCCCGCACCGCGCTGATCCGCCTGCTGATACCAGATCGACAGCGGCGACGGTGCCATGCCCCACTCCACCGCCTGCTGCGCAATCACCTGATCCGGTGAACCGGCGGGTAAACGGACAATCACCGCCAGCCCGGCGCGTTGCAGGTCAGGAAAGTAAGGATGCAGCGCCGCGATCATCTGCTCCAGCCGCTCATGATAGACGCGCTTCATGCGCCGCAGATGCCGCATAAAGTGGCCATCCCGCAGAAATTCCGCCACCGCATTATGCAGCAATCCGGAGGAGGCAGGCGAAAGCAACGCGCAGACCTCGCCGAACCGGGCCGTCAGCGCGGGTGGCACCACCATAAAACCGAGCCGCAGTTGCGGCGTTAGCGTCTTGCTGAACGTGCCGATGTGCAACACCCGCCCCTGGCTGTCGAGCGCGGCCAGTGCCGGCGCGGCGCGATTGCCGGGCTGAAGCTCGCCGAGATAGTCATCTTCGATAATCCAGCGCTGCGCGCGGCTGGCCCAGTTAAGCAGGGCATGCCGGCGTGCCAGGCTCATCGTCATACCAAGCGGCGCCTGCTGTCCCGGCGTGACCAGCGCAAAAGCGGCATCCGGCGCGCGGGCAATCCCGGCCTCAACCTGCAACCCTTCGGCATCAACCGGCACGGCAACCGGCGTGACGCGCAGCGCTTCAACCGCGCGACGCGCCACCCAGAATCCGGGATCTTCCAGCCATGCTGTTTTACCCTGAAAATTCATCGCCAGCCCAATCAGTCCCATTGCGCCAGCATAGCCGTTGGTAATAATAATCTGGTCCGCCTGACAGCGCAGGCCGCGTGCCACCGCCAGGTAGGCCACCAGCGCCTGCCGCAACGCTAAGCTGCCGCGGGGATCGGGATAGCTGGCCGGTCTGCTGACCTGCATGCGCGTCTGACGCTGCAGAATGCGCAGCCAGACTTTGGCCGGGAATGCATCGCTGGCAGGAATGCCCATCTGGAAGGTCAGCGGTGGCGCTTCATACTCCTCTGCACCCTCCAGCAGCTGGCGTTCAGCCTCGGCATTGACCGGTTTTAACGGCGGTAATGGGCTGACGAAGGTACCCGCTGCGCCTCTGGCCTGCAGAAACTGACCATCAACCAGCATGTCATAACTGGCGCGAACGGTGCCACGCGCCACGCCGAGCTGAGCGGCCAGATCGCGGCAGGAAGGCAGACGTGCGCCAGGTTGTAAACGTCCTTCACCAATCGCCTGTTCGATCAGCTGGCGCAGTTGTTCACTGAGGCCACGTGACGCGCCGCGCTGCAGTGTCAGCGTGGAAAGCGGCGATGGACCAGTCAGACTCTCATTTTTTGGCACTTTATCTGCTCCATTGAAAGGCTAAAAATCGCCTTATCAACCCTGAATGAGGCAATAAGATGAGCGAACGTATCGATTTTCACAGTGCAGCACCGGCGGGGATGAAAGCGCTGGGCGGCGTATACAGTTATCTGGCACAAACCGATCTGCCGCTCACTTTACTGGAACTGCTGTTCCTGCGCATATCGCAGATTAATGGCTGTGCCTACTGCATTGATTTACATACCAAAGCACTGAATAAAGCGGGCATGGGCTGGGATAAGATCGTGCTGACCTCGGTCTGGCAGGAATCCGGTACGCTGTTCAGTGATAAAGAGAAGGCTGCCCTGCACTGGGCTGAATGCCTGACCCTGATTGCTCAGCAGGGTGCGCCAGACGACCGCTATACCGCACTGAAAGCGCACTTCAGTGAAAAAGAGATTGTCGATCTGAACATCGCGATTGGTCTGATGAACACCTACAACCGCATGGCGATAAGTCTGAAAAAGTTGCCCGCCAGCGCCAGTCTGTCATAAGTGAATCCGATGCGTGCGCCGGTGTGCACGCATTTTCAGACTCACAAAAATGTAACATTATTTTTACACAAGCAGCCTTTCAGCCTCTCTTCCCCCGATTCCCGTTATTCCTTACTGCATAATAAATCGCTAAATTTCAGCGGATTAAATAATTCCGCACGGTTCATATCTATTCCGTCGTTGCACCAGCATGGGGCTTTTCAGCAACATGCCATTTCCGTTAACCCACTGACTTCACACTAAAAAATCCCTAATACGCCGCTGGCCCTGATGATTAATTCTTATGCTGAATCATTTCTGCATTTAAAAAATAAACAAATGTTTAATTCAGATGCGAGAATGTTATATTCAGATGACAAAGCATAACGTGCAGTTAACGCGTTATTACCGCTTTAACCCTATACCTGAGACTTAACCTTTGAGAAATAGCGCAACGCGCTCGTAAGAAGCGTGACTATTTCGCCTGCAAAACTGTTGGGCTTCAGGTCAACAGAAGAGGAGATGTCGCCTCATGTGCAATTCAGCTGTAAACCTTGCGCTCGCGATGAGTGCCATGGCAAAGGACACCACTACTACCGCGCAGGAGCGCAAAGACGTTGACGTGCTGCTGATTGGCGCAGGTGTGATGAGCGCCACCCTCGGCGCGTGGCTGCAGGATTTAGAGCCGGACTGGTCCATCGAAATGGTGGAGCGGCTGGATAGCGTGGCCGAAGAGTCGTCCAACGGCTGGAATAACGCGGGCACCGGTCATGCGGCGCTGGCAGAGCTGAACTATACGCCTCAGCAGGCGGATGGCAGCATCGACATCTCTAAAGCGGTAACGATCAACGAATCGTTCCAGATTTCCCGCCAGTTCTGGGCTTATCAGGTTCAGAAAGGCAACCTGCGCAACCCTAAAAGCTTTATTCACAGCACGCCGCACATGAGCTTTGTCTGGGGTGACGACAATGTCGACTTCCTGCGCAAGCGCTTTAAGGCGCTGCAGAAAAGCACCCTGTTCCGTGGCATGGCCTACTCCGAAGATCCGCAGCAGATTGCCCGCTGGATCCCGCTGGTGATGAATGGCCGTGACCGCAGCCAGAAAGTGGCCGCGACCTGGACGGAGATGGGCACCGATGTGAACTTCGGTGAAATCACCCGTCAGCTGATCGCCTCATTAGAGAAGAGAGCGAATTTCCAGCTGCGTCTGCGCCAGGAAGTGCGTGAGCTGAAGCAGCTCGCCGACGGTCGCTGGCAGGTGACGCTGCAGTGTCTGAACAGCGGCACACGTCGCACACTGACGGCGGGTAGAATATTTATCGGTGCTGGCGGCGCAGCGTTACCGCTGTTGCAGAAGGCTGGCATCCCGGAAGCCAACGGTTACGCTGGTTTCCCGGTGGGCGGTTCATTCCTGGTAACGGAAAATCCGCAGGTCGTCGCGCAGCACATGGCTAAGGTCTATGGCAAAGCCAGCGTCGGTGCGCCGCCGATGTCCGTGCCGCACGTCGACACCCGCGTGCTGGATGGCAAGCAGGTGCTGCTGTTTGGCCCGTTCGCCACCTTCTCGACTAAGTTCCTGAAGCAGGGTTCGCTGATGGATATGTTCACCTCACTGAACAGCAGCAATATGCTGCCGATGGTGAAAGTGGGACTGAAAAGTTTTGATCTGGTGAAATACCTGATGGATCAGGTGCTGCAAAGCGATCGCGACCGGATGGACGCCCTGCGCGCCTATGTGCCGCAGGCGAAGCAGGAGGACTGGCGCTTAGTGACTGCCGGTCAGCGTGTGCAGATCATCAAGAAAGATGAGAAAGAGGGCGCCGTGTTACGCCTGGGCACCGAAGTGGTCGCCTCACAGGATGGCTCGATTTCAGCACTGCTGGGTGCATCGCCTGGCGCCTCTACGGCGGCACCGATCATGCTGGAGCTGCTGCACAAGGTCTGTCCTGAGCAGATGGCTTCGCCGGAATGGCAGAACAAAATCCGTACGGTGATCCCATCCTGGGGACGTAAGCTGAACGGCGACGTAGCGCTGACAGAGAAAGTGTTAGCCGAAACCAGCCGGATTCTGCAGCTCGACTATTCGCCGGTTACCCCGATGGCAGCAAACGATGAAGGACGTGAAACCGCGTTCGTCGTCGGCAAATAATTCAGCGCCATTGATAAAAAGGCTCCGCACTGCGGGGCCTTTTTTATTGGCCGGTTACCTGGTCGATCCGGGCATTCTCTATTAGGGTTAAGGCATCTTTTAGCTGCACGATCAGGAGGAAACTGCATGTCTTACTCCCCTGCTTCACCGGAATTCACGCTGCTCGACCGCTACTGGCGGGCAGCAAACTACCTCTCCGTCGGACAAATTTACCTGATGGATAACCCGCTGTTGCGTGAGCCACTCAGGCCTGAACACATTAAACCGCGTCTGCTGGGTCACTGGGGCACTACGCCAGGCCTGAATTTTATCTATGCCCACCTCAACCGCGTTATCCGGAAGCAAAACCTGGATATGATCTACATCTGCGGACCAGGACATGGCGGCCCCGGCATGGTGGCGAATACCTGGCTTGAGGGCAGCTACAGCGAGATTTATCCGCACATCACGCAGGATGCCGCAGGCATGCAGCGTCTGTTCAAACAGTTCTCCTTTCCGGGGGGCATTCCCAGTCACGCGGCACCGGAAACGCCTGGCTCGATTAATGAAGGCGGTGAGCTGGGCTATTCGCTCTCCCATGCGTTTGGCGCGGCCTTCGATAATCCCGAACTGGTTGTACCCTGCGTGATTGGCGACGGCGAAGCGGAGACCGGTCCACTGGCCTCCAGCTGGCACGGCATTAAATTCCTGAATCCTGAACGTGACGGCGCGGTCCTGCCGATTCTGCATCTCAATGGCTACAAAATCGCCAACCCGACGCTGCTGGGTCGCAGCAGCGATGAAGATTTGCACCAGTTGTTCAGTGGCTACGGCTATGAGCCGCTGTTCGTCTGCGGGCATGAGCCTGAAAAAATGCATCCGCTGATGGCGGAGGCGCTGGATAGTGCCTTCAGTAAAATCGCCGCTTATCAGCGCGAGGCGCGCCAGGGCAAAGCCACCACCGGGGTGCCGCGCTGGCCAATGATTATTCTTCGCAGTCCCAAAGGCTGGACCGGTCCGAAAACGGTCGACGGAAAGAAAGTGGAGGATTTCTGGCGGGCGCATCAGGTGCCGGTCGCGGCCTGTCGTGAAGATGAAGGACATCGCCAGATCCTTGAGACGTGGATGCGGAGTTATCAGCCAGACGACCTGTTTGATGAACAGGGTCGCTTAAAGCCGGAACTGCAGGCGCTGGCACCGGAAGGTGATAAACGCATGGGGTCTTCGCCTTATGCCAATGGCGGCCTGTTGCGCCGTGAGCTGGATGCGCCTGAACTCGCGGAGTTTGCCTGCGATGTCAGCGAGCCAGGCGCACAGATGGCGCAGGCCACTGAGCATCTGGGCCGCTACCTCAGCGTGCTGTTCCAGCGCAACCGCGATAATTTCCGCCTGTTTGGCCCGGATGAAACCGCCTCTAACCGCCTGACGCCGGTCTTCGACGTGACCAGCCGTACCTGGCTGGAACGAACAGAGCCTTACGATGAGCAGCTGGCGCGTGATGGCCGGGTGATGGAAATTCTCAGTGAGCATCAGTGTCAGGGCTGGCTTGAGGGCTATCTGCTGACCGGCCGCCACGGGCTGTTTAACTGTTATGAAGCTTTTATTCACATCGTCGATTCGATGTTTAACCAGCACGCCAAGTGGCTGAAAGTCTCGCGTAAACTGGGCTGGCGTAAGCCGATCTCGTCGCTGAACTATCTGCTCTCTTCACACGTCTGGCGACAGGATCACAATGGCTACAGCCATCAGGATCCGGGCTTTATCGATCACGTTGCCAATAAAAAAGCGGACATTGTGCGCATCTATCTGCCGCCCGATGCCAATACGCTGCTGTGGGTTGGCGATCACTGCCTGCGCACCTGGGACCGCATCAATGTGATTGTGGCGGGCAAGCAGCCTGCGCCGCAGTGGCTGGATATGGCGAGTGCGGTGACCCATTGTGAAGCGGGCATGGGCGAGTGGCGCTGGGCGGGCACCACCCCAGAGCATGAGGAGCCGGATGTGGTGATGGCCTGTGCCGGTGATGTGCCGACCATGGAGACGATGGCGGCGGTGGATCTGCTGCGCGGTATGCTGCCCGAACTACGTATCCGCGTGGTGAACGTGGTCGATCTGCTGGCGCTGCAGCCGCAGGATCAGCATCCGCATGGCAAATCTGATGCGGAATTCGACGCGCTGTTTACTCAGGATAAACCGGTGATCTTCGCCTTCCACGGTTATCCGACGCTGATACATCGCCTGACCTATTCGCGTACCAACCACCGCAACTTCCATGTTCGCGGCTTCAATGAAGAAGGAACCACCACCACGCCATTTGATATGACGGTGCTGAACGAGCTTGACCGCTATCATCTGGCGCAGGAGGCGATTCTGCGCGTGCCGGGCCTGGCCGATGCGCATCCTGAGCTGCTGGACGATCTGCAGGAGCGCATCGCTGAACATCATCGCTACGTGCGTGAACACGGTGAAGATGTGCCGGAGGTGCAGAACTGGAAATGGCCGTCGGCCACAGCACCTGGTGCACCCGATTAAGCGGCCAGCAAGGCGTCGGTCAGCATCCAGATGGTAGTCGCCACCAGCGATAGCGCCATCAGGCTGTTGAATAACTGACGCTTCCAGGCAATCTGCAGATGGCTGCGCAGGCGATCGCCCAGCGCAGCCCAGATCAGAATGCAGGGCAGGTTCAGCAGCATAAAGCCGATCATCACCGTCAGCACGCCGCTGCTGGCGCTGTACAACAGCGCCACATTGGTCGCCATCAGCCAGGCTTTGGGATTGATCGCCTGGAAACAGGCTCCGCCCAGCAGCGTCATGGGCTGCGGCTTGCTGCGCACTTCAGGCGCAGACGCACGGAAAATCTTCCACGAGAGCCACAACAGATAGGCACAGCCTGCCAGCGTCAGCGGCAGGCGAATCGCCGCCATCCAGTGCAGTAAGACCTCCAGTGCGACGCCGGCGATCACCGTTTGCAGCGCACAACCTACCAGTATGCCAAACACCATCGGCAGCGTGCGGCGCATGCCGAAATTGACGCCTGAGGTCGCCAGCAGCAGATTGTTCGGGCCTGGCGTAATCGACATGACGGTAACGTAACTGAAGAAAGAGGGATCGAGCATGGTGACTCTCCTGAAAACAGACAGAGTTCTATGCTACGGCGGCAAAAGGGATGGTAACAGTGACACAAAATCACTATTGTTATGGTTACAGTTCCTGTTAACTGCAATTGTACCCATCCACTCCGGAGGCTACTGTGTCCCTTGCTCCTACTTCCGAACAGCCGCTCTATCAGCAGCTGGCAGACAGCTTCGCTGAGGCTATCCATCAGGGCACGCTGAAACCTGGCAAACGCCTGCCGGCGATCCGCCGCGTCGCCCAGTCACATCAGGTCAGCGTCAATACGGTACTGAATGCCTGGCAGTTGCTGGAAGATCGCGGGCTGATTGAGGCGCGCCCCCAGTCGGGCTATTACGTGCGCGGCGTGTTGCCCGCCGTGACCCGCCATGGTCAGCATAAAACCCGGGTACGCGACCCCAGCAGCAGCAAGCTCGACCTGATCGACAAGGTATTTGCGGCGCAGAACCATCCCGACTACATCAATATTTCCCTGGCCTGCCCCCAGGATAGCGAGCTGTTTCCTGCGGCGCGTATTGCCCGGATTACTGCCTCACTGCTGCGCCGTCATCCGAACATGATTGGGCGCTATGCGCTTCCGCCCGGTAGTGAGCGCTTACGGGAGGAGATTGCGCGACGGGCGCTGCACGCCGGACAGACGCTCACCGCCGATGAGATCACCCTGACCCACGGCTGCATGGAGGCGCTTCAGCTGGCGCTGCGGGCGGTCACGCAGCCCGGCGACTGCGTCGGACTGGAGTCGCCGACCTACTTTTTCCTCTTCCCGCTGCTGGCTTCACTGGGCCTTAAGGCGCTGGAAATCCCCACCGATCCGCAGCATGGGCTGTCGCTGGATGCGCTGGAGATGCTGCTTCAGGAGCAGCGAATTAAGGCGCTGATTGCGATGCCGAGCGCGCAGAACCCGCTGGGCTGCGGCATGTCGCTGGAGAACAAGAAGCGGCTGGCGAAGTTAGTGAATACTTACCACGTTCCGCTGATAGAAGATGGGCTGTATGACGAGTTGCAGTTCGACTGGCCGCTCTCGCCCGCGGTAAAAGCCTTTGATCGCGACGGCTGGGTGATCTACTGCACCAGCTTCACCAAAACCGTGGCACCTGATTTCCGTATTGGCTGGACCGCCGCTGGCCGTTTTCATGATGCGATTGCCCGACTGAAAGCGGTGTCGTCGATGGCAGAATCCGCCCTGCTCTCTGAAACGCTGGCGGAGTTTCTTGCTTCCGGCGGTTATGACCACCATCTGCGCACGCTGCGCCGTCGCTACGCGGCCAACCTGGATGAGGCGCGGGGGCTGATCGCCCGCTACTTCCCGGAGGGCACCCGCGCGACGCTGCCGCGCGGTGGCTTCGTCTTCTGGGTCGAGTTACCGGGCGGCGTAAATACCACCGAGATGTTTGATCGGCTGCTGCAGGAGCAGATTTGCGTCACGCCCGGCGCGCTCTATTCGCTGAGCGAGCGCTACAACCATGCACTGCGCCTCTCCTGCTGCTATCCGTTTGATGCGCGCTACAGCTGGGCGATCAGACGCGCGGGCGAAATCGCCTGTGAACTGGCGGGAGTATCCTGCGGCGAGGCTCAGGGTGTACCGTTGCGGCCCCAGACGGTATAGCCGTGGCGTTCAGTCAGGCGTTCGTAATAGGTGCGTACCGCCGGATAATCAGGGTGTTCGAGCGGGGTTTCAAACCAGCGGTTCACCGCCAGACCAATCGGAATGTCTGCCAGCGTGAAATTACGTCCGGCAACGTAGCGACCGGTTTTTTCCAGCTGCTGATTGAGAATGCTCATGGTGTGTGCCCAGCCTTTGCTGGCCGCGGCCAGCAGACGTGGATCCTGATGAGCCGGTGAATTTCGCACCAGCGACATAAATGCGTAGCGCCATGAGGTGTTGAGTTCAGTGGACTGCCAGTCCATCCACTGATCGACAGGCGCACGCGTTTGAGGATGATGAGGATAGAGCCACTCGCCGCCATAGGCATTCGCCAGATAGCGCAGGATGGCGTTGGATTCCCACATCACAAAGTCATCATCTTTCAGTACCGGCACCATCGCATTGGGATTAAGTGCCATAAATTCGGGCAGGTGCGTTGAGCGGAATCCATCGCCCCACTCTTCGCGCTGGTAATCAAGGTCAAGCTCGTCACACAGCCATAATACTTTGCGCACGTTGATTGAGGAGGCGCGTCCCAGGATCGTTAGCATTCACAGTCTCCGGTAAAATCTTTAACTTATTGATAACGCTGTTAGCTGTTATAAGCAATCATCCGGCAGAGAAAAGGCCGCACTGAACCCAATCGCAAGGAGTCACCATGAAGGTCGCGTTTAAGCAAGTCGATGTGTTTACCTCAGCAGCCTTTAATGGCAATCCGCTGGCGGTGATTATGGATGCTCAGGGGTTGAGCGACAGCCAGCTGGCGGCGATTGCCCGCTGGACTAACCTGTCGGAAACCACCTTTGTGCTGCCGCCACAACATGAAGAGGCGGACTACCGGGTGCGTATTTTTACCGTGGAAGGCGAACTGCCGTTTGCCGGTCACCCAACGCTGGGCACCGCACACGCGCTGCTGGAGGCGGGCTGGCCAACCCGTACGCCGGGTGAAATCGTGCAGGAGTGCGGCGTCGGTAACGTGACGGTGAAGATTAATGAGACGGGCGGACTGGCCTTTGCCGCGCCAGCTGCCACCCTGATGCCATGGCAGGATGCGCTGATGGGTAACGCCTTAAACAGCGATGCATTCGATCTGACGCAAAGCCCGACCGTGGTGGATATGGGTATCCGCTGGCTGCTGGTGCCGATGGTCAGCGCCGAGGCCGTGCTGGCGCTGCAGCCCAATGTCAGCGATTTGCAGCGCCTGATTAAACATGCGGGTGTCTCGGGCGTGATGCCCTTTGGCCGTTTGCCCTCGGGCGAGCATGAACAGTATGAAGTGCGTGGCCTGCTGGTGGAAAATGGCAGCCTGACCGAAGATCCGGTGACCGGCAGCGCCAACGCCTGTCTGGCGCGTTACTTTGCAGCCGCAGGCCATACCACCTCCTATCGCGTGCGTCAGGGTACTGCTCTGCAGCGTGCCGGTCGGGTGAACGTAACCTTTAATGGTGAGACCATCTGGATTGGCGGTAATACCGTTACCGTCATCGATGGCACCATTACGCTGTAAAAGGCGGCGACGTCGCGGGGTGTTTTCCGCGACGCCACCAGCGGTTAAATCCCCTGCCCGCCTGAGGCTTCAATACGCTGAGCGGTGATCCAGCCGGTTTCGTCACTGAGGATCGCGCTGATGGCGTCGCCGATATCATCCGGCAGTCCGACCCGGCCCAGCGCCGTCAGCCCGGCAATCTGATGGTTAATCTCGGGGGTATCGCGCACCCGGCCACCGCCAAAGTCAGTCTCTATCGCGCCAGGTGCAAGGATATTGACGCGAATGCGCCGTTCGCCCAGCTCCTTCGCCTGATAGCGCGTCAGTACCTCCATCGCCCCTTTCATTGACGCATAGGTCGAGGAGCCAGGATAGATCAGCCGGGTCAGACCGCTGGAGATATTCAGGATGCGGCCACCGTCGTTGATCAGCGGCAGCAGCTTCTGGGTCAGGAAGTAAGGCCCTTTGAAATGCACATTAACCAGCGCATCAAATTCCGCCTCGGTGGTGTCGGTAAACGGCTTGTAGTGTCCGTGTCCGGCGTTGTTCACTAAATAGTCAAAGCGCTCACGCTGCCATTGCTGTTGCAATGCCTCTTTCACCTGGCCGACAAAACGATCGAACTGACCGGTTTCACCGACGTCCAGCGCCAGCGCCACTGCACGTCGTCCCAGCGCCTCGATCTCCTTCACCACCGTCTGTGCCTCATCGGCATGGCTGCGGTAAGTCAGGATAATGTCTGTCCCCCTGGCTGCCAGTTTTAACGCGCCATTACGGCCTAAACCGCGGTTTGCACCGGTAATTAACGCCACTTTCTGATTCATCTCTCGCACCTGTTGAAAAATTGAACACAGGTTAAGGATATTCGCGAATTATTGATCTATAAACAGTGTTAAATGCGCATCACTGTTTCAATAAAAACAACAATCGGTGAACAACATGGACAAAATTCACGCAATGCAGGTGTTTGTGCGGGTGGCCGAAATGGGCAGTTTTACCCGCGCGGCAGAGAGTTTAGGTGTCCCCAAAGGCAGCGTTTCGCGGCAGATACAGGCGCTGGAGAATCAAATGGCAACACGTTTGCTGCATCGCACCACGCGCCGGGTGCAACTAACCCAGGACGGGTTGGTCTATTACGATCGCTGTCTGGATTTATTGTCGATGATTGACGATATGGACAGCCTGTTCCAGCACGAGCCTGCCTCGCTCAGCGGTAAACTCCGGATTGATATGTCTGTGGCCATGGCCACCAGTTTTATCCTGCCACGGCTGCCGGAATTTTTGCAGCACTACCCCGGCGTAGAGATTGAGCTGAGCAGCAGCGACCGTCAGGTAGATGTGATCCGGGAAGGGTTTGACTGCGTAATCCGCGTCGGTGAGCTCAAAGATTCTGGCCTGATTGCGCGAAAAATTGGTACCCATACCTTGATCAACTGCGCCAGCCCTGGCTACCTTTCGCGTTTCGGCATGCCGATCCGGCTGGAAGAGCTGTCGCAGCATGCGATGGTGCATTACAGCCAGCAACTGGGTCAGGCCTCACCGGGTTTTGAATATTTTGATGGCAGGCAGTGTCACTATGTTCACACCGGCGGTGTGGTCACCGTGAACAGCACCGAAACCTATCGCGCCGCCTGTCTGGCGGGGTTAGGCATTATTCAGGTGCCTGCCGCCGGGATTCAGACATTACTGGAAAGAGGCGAGCTGGTAGAAGTGCTGCATCGCTTTCCCGCCAGACCGATGCCGATCCACCTGCTCTATCCGCACCGGCGCAATGTGGCGCGTCGCGTGCGGGTTTTTATGGAGTGGCTGAGTCAGGTGTTACAGGAGTACGTCACCTGAGCGGCTATACTTTGATTTTAATGATAAACAGGACAGTGAAGGTCTATGACAGACAAGCAGGAAAACCCGCAGGATACGCAGCCGCAAAAACCACTTATCGATATTAAAACCGGCAACGAGACGGTTGATCATTCGATAGTGCGCGTGTCGCGTTTTGCCGCCTGGTTTCAGGCGATCCCGGCAGTGGCGCATTTTATTCGCGCCCTTGACCGCTTTAATGATCGGCTCGGCAGCCAGTTTGGCGCGGCCATTACCTATTTCTCTTTTTTATCGCTGATCCCCATTCTGATGGTGTCGTTTGCCGCCGTGGGTTTTGTGCTGGCATCGAACCAGGATCTGCTGACCGATATCATCAACAAAATCGTCAGCAGCATCAGCGACCCGACGCTGGCCACCACGCTGAAGAATACGGTAAATACCGCCATTCAGCAGCGTGCCACCGTGGGTATTACCGGTTTACTGCTGGCGCTCTACTCCGGTCTTAACTGGATGGGTAACCTGCGCGAAGCGATTCGTGCCCAGTCGCGCGACGTATGGGAACGCAAACCGGATGACAAAGAGAAGATCTGGAAGCGTTATATTCGCGATTTCCTGTCGCTGACCGGTCTGATGCTGGCGCTGGTGATTACGCTGTCGCTGACCTCGGTAGCCGGTTCGGCGCAGGCAATGATCGTCAGCGCACTGGGGCTGGATGGCATCGACTGGTTACGGCCCGCCCTGACCATTATTGCCACCTCGATTTCCGTTATGGCTAACTATCTGCTGTTCCTGTGGATTTTCTGGATCCTGCCGCGTCATAAGCCGCGTAAGAAAGCACTGTTCCGCGGCACGCTGCTGGCGGCAATCGGTTTTGAGGTGATCAAGTTTGTGATGACGCTGACGCTGCCGAAGCTGGCGACCTCGCCTTCTGGTGCGGCCTTTGGTTCCGTGCTTGGCCTGATGGCGTTTTTCTACTTCTTCGCCCGTCTGACGCTGTTCTGTGCGGCGTGGATCGCCACCGCCAAATATAAAGACGACCCACAAATGCCTGAAGCGGGCAGCGCGTCACGACACAAATCATCGTAATCCGTTAACAACAGCGGAAAATATTACCCCTCGGCTATTTTTTAATCAGATAACAGGATGAATAGCTGAGGGGTCACTTTTATTTAGCCCTTTCGTAGAGTATCCCGCCAGATATCGTCCGGATTACCCCGGTATCACCCGACATTCGTCGCACCTCAGAAATTATCCTCTTTTTGCCCGCTGAAGCCAGACGCGGCGCGGGTTTTCTTCATTGAATGCGCTCTGGCAGATGCGTAAGATTCTTTGTCTGTATTTACAAATAAGAAACAGTTATGCAAGCCTCCCTCACAGACACGCTCGACAAACAGCAGGATCCCACGCCGGTTAACTCACGCAGTAAAGTGGTGATTGCCTCGCTGGTCGGAACGGCCATCGAGTTCTTCGACTTTTATATTTATGCCACTGCTGCAGTGATTGTTTTCCCGCACATTTTCTTCCCGCAGGGTAATGCCACGGTCGCGACGCTACAGTCGCTGGCCACCTTTGCTATCGCCTTTATCGCGCGTCCGATTGGCTCCGCCGTGTTTGGTCACTTTGGCGATCGCGTGGGTCGCAAAGCCACGCTGGTTGCCTCGCTGCTGACCATGGGGATCTCTACCGTGGTGATTGGTCTGCTGCCGGGCTATGAAACCATTGGCGTGATGGCTCCGCTGCTGCTGGCGCTGGCGCGTTTTGGTCAGGGGCTGGGACTGGGTGGTGAATGGGGTGGCGCGGCGCTGCTGGCGACGGAAAATGCCCCGGCGAAGAAGCGTGCGCTTTACGGCTCCTTCCCTCAGCTGGGTGCGCCGATTGGCTTTTTCTTCGCTAACGGCACTTTTCTGCTGCTTTCGTGGCTGCTGACCGACGAGCAGTTTATGCAGTGGGGCTGGCGCGTGCCGTTTATTCTCTCCGCCGTGCTGGTGCTGATTGGCCTGTATGTGCGCGTTTCGCTGCATGAGAGTCCGGTGTTTGCCAAAGTACAGAAAGAGAAGAAGCAGGTTCGGGTGCCCATTGCGGCACTGCTGAGCAAGCATCTGACCGCCACCATTCTCGGCACCTTTATCATGCTGGCGACCTATACGCTGTTCTATATCATGACCGTCTATTCGATGAGCTACGGCACCACGGCAGCACCGGCCGGTCTGGGTATTCCGCGTAATAGTATGTTGTGGATGCTGATGCTGGCGGTGATTGGCTTTGGAGTGATGGTGCCGATTGCCGGTTTGCTGGCTGACCGTTTTGGTCGCCGCAAGACGATGATTACCATTACGCTGATGATTATCGCGTTTTCGTTCCTGTTCCCGGCGATGCTCGGTTCCGGATCGCAGGCGCTGGTGATGGCGTTTCTGTTGCTGGGTCTGAGCATTATGGGCCTGACCTTTGGTCCGATGGGCGCCCTGCTGCCGGAGCTGTTTCCGACCGAAGTGCGTTATACCGGCGCATCGTTCTCTTATAACCTCTCATCGATTCTGGGTGCCTCTGTTGCGCCTTATATCGCGACCTGGCTGAATGCGCATTATGGTTTGCAGGCGGTGGGACTTTATCTGGCGTCGATGGCCGTGCTGACGCTGATTGCATTGCTCGCCTGTAAAGAGACGCGTAATCAGACGCTGTATGACGTTTAATCCGACTGGATGAAGGTCAGTGAAACCCGGCGGCTGCCGGGTTTTTTTATGGAGCAGGCTCACAGAGTACAACCGCTCTGAAGGGCTAAACAAAACATCGCCTTATGGTCAGGCGACAGGCTCAGGGAGCATACGTCTTTCGCAAAGACGCAAAAGACGCCATCCATGGCCCGCGATGCTTTGCTACAGGCGTATGCTCCCATCGTTTGAAGTGGATTAGTTGTCTGTTCGAAAAAGCTGAATCGCGTTTAAATGTATAAAACCTGAGGCGGGGTAATTCTTACAGCAATTAAGAAGCTTGAGGGCACAGGCACGGTCTCACAGAGAACCGTCCAGCCGTTGTTAACCAACAAAAAACCCCGGCAAGCCGGGGTTTGTTTTGCTGAAAACTGTGATGACGATAATTAGCCCGCCACAGCGATACGCTTCATGTCGGTCATGTAGCCACGCAGCTTGCGGCCAACGGTTTCAATTGGGTGCTGGCGAACCGCTTCGTTAACGTCACGCAGCTGCGCGTTATCAACCTGCGTGCCTTCAACCGCTTTACCCAGATCGCCTGGCTGCAGCGTGGTCATGAACTCTTTCAGCAGCGGCACCGCGGCGAAGGAGAACAGGTAGTTACCATATTCGGCGGTATCGGAGATCACCACGTTCATTTCATACAGGCGCTTACGGGCAATGGTGTTCGCGATCAGCGGCAGCTCATGCAGTGATTCGTAGTAGGCAGACTCTTCAATGATGCCGGCGTCCACCATGGTTTCAAACGCCAGCTCAACGCCCGCTTTAACCATCGCAACCATCACCACACCTTTGTCGTAGTACTCCTGCTCTTCGATTTTGCCTTCATACTGTGAGGCGGTTTCGAACGCGGTCTGGCCGGTCTCTTCACGCCAGGTCAGCAGGTTTTTATCATCATTGGCCCAGTCCGCCATCATGCCGGAAGAGAATTCGCCGGAGATGATGTCATCCATGTGTTTCTGGAACAGCGGTGCCATGATGGTTTTCAGCTGCTCTGACAGCGCATAAGCGCGCAGTTTAGCCGGGTTAGAGAGGCGATCCATCATCAGTGTGATGCCGCCAAACTTCAGTGATTCGGTGATGGTTTCCCAGCCGAACTGGATCAGTTTTTCTGCGTAAGCCGGGTCAGTGCCTTCAGCCACCAGCTTGTCGAAGCAGAGCAGTGAACCAGCCTGCAACATGCCGCACAGGATAGTCTGCTCACCCATCAGGTCAGATTTCACTTCAGCAACGAAAGAGGACTCCAGCACGCCAGCACGATCGCCGCCAGTTGCTGCTGCCCAGGCTTTGGCAATCGCCATGCCTTCGCCTTTTGGATCGTTTTCCGGGTGAACCGCGATCAGCGTCGGTACACCAAAGCCACGTTTGTACTCTTCACGAACTTCTGTACCCGGACACTTCGGTGCCACCATGACCACGGTGATGTCTTTACGAATGCTTTCGCCCACTTCAACGATGTTGAAACCGTGCGAGTAGCCCAGCGCAGCGCCATCTTTCATCAGCGGCTGAACAGCCTGAACTACAGCGGAGTGCTGCTTGTCTGGCGTCAGGTTAACCACCAGATCAGCCTGCGGGATCAGTTCTTCGTAGGTGCCCACTTTGAAACCGTTATCGGTCGCTTTGCGCCATGAAGGGCGTTTTTCCGCAATTGCTTCAGCACGCAGTGCATAGGCCACATCCAGACCGGAATCACGCATGTTCAGACCCTGATTCAGGCCCTGCGCACCACAGCCAACGATAACGACTTTTTTACCTTTCAGGAAACTGGCACCATCCGCGAATTCATCGCGTGCCATGAAACGGCACTTGCCTAATTGCGCCAGCTGGTTGCGCAGGTTCAATGTGTTGAAATAGTTAGCCATGGGTACTCCGGTAAGGTTGTGTTTGCTTTTTTTGTTCAGGAACGGCGTGTCATGCAGCGCCGCGAATGACCCCATCATATGACAGGAATTCTGTTGCTTAAATTGATATATTAACAACGTCACATTGCAATAAATGCAACACCACCCAGAGGCGACACGCTCATGGATTTACGGGATCTGAAACTGTTTCTTCATCTGGCAGAAAGCTGCCACTTCGGGCGCACTGCGCGTGCTATGCACGTCAGCCCTTCCACGCTGTCACGCCAGATCCAGCGGCTTGAAGAAGATGTCGGCCATGCGCTGTTTCTGCGCGATAACCGCACCGTGACGCTGACAGAAGCGGGCGAACGCCTGCGCCAGTTTGCCCAGCAGACGCTGTTGCAGTATCAGCAACTGCGCCATGTGATGGATCTTAACGGTCCGTCGCTCAGCGGCGAGCTGCGCCTGTTCTGCTCAGTGACGGCGGCCTACAGTCATCTGCCGCCCATCCTCGACCGCTTTCGCGCTGAACATCCGCAGGTCGAAATCAAACTGGATACCGGCGATGCCGCGGATGCGGTGGAAAAAGTGCACTCCGGCGATGCCGATCTGGCCATTGCCGGCCGTCCTGAAACGCTGCCCGCCAGCATTGATTTTATGCCACTGGGGCTGATCCCGCTGGTGCTGATCGCGCCTGCACTGCCCTGTGCCGTTCGTACTCAGGCAACACAGCCGCAGCCCGACTGGTCAAAAATTCCGTTTATCCTGCCGGTGCAGGGACCGGCACGGCGACGTATCGATCTCTGGTTCCGCCGCCAGCGCATCCCGAATCCGGTGATTTACGCCACGGTCTCGGGGCATGAGGCGATTGTTTCGATGGTGGCGCTGGGCTGCGGTATCGCACTTTTACCGGATGTGGTGCTGGAAAACAGCCCGGACCCGGTGCGTAACCGTGTGCTGTTGCTGGAGAATATTGACTCGGTTGCGCCGTTCGAACTCGGCATCTGCGTGCAAAAAAAGCGGCTCGGAGAGCCGCTGATCAGTGCTTTCTGGAGCCAGCTATAATCAGCTGCCTGACAGGAAGAAGCGGAACGCCGGGTTCTGGCTTTCGTCATGAAAGTCGTAACCCAGATCGGTGAGATGCTCTTCGAAGCGTGGCTCATCGCTGCCAAGTTCAAAAGCGGCCAGCACACGGCCATAATCGGTGCCGTGGCTGCGATAATGAAACAGCGAGATATTCCAGTGGGTGCCCAGCGTTTGCAGGAACTTCAGCAACGCGCCGGGTGCCTCCGGGAATTCAAAGCTGAAAAGGCGTTCACGCAGTGGTTTAGAAGGACGTCCGCCCACCATATAACGCACATGCAGTTTCGCCATCTCATCATCCGAGAGATCGACCACCTGATAACCGCCGCTGGTGAGCTCGCTGATGATCTCGCTGCGCTCTTCCACGCCGCGCGTCAGTCGTACGCCAACAAAGATGCAGGCTTTGTCCGCATCGGCGTAGCGGTAGTTGAACTCGGTAATCGACCGTCCACCCAGCGTCTGGCAGAAACGCAGGAAACTGCCCTGCTGTTCCGGGATCGTTACGGCCAGCAGCGCTTCACGCTGTTCGCCCAGCTCGCAGCGCTCAGAAACGTAGCGCAGGCCGTGGAAATTGACGTTGGCCCCGGATAACACATGCGCCAGCCGCTCGCCTTTGATCCCGTGCTGCTGGATATACTTTTTCATGCCCGCCAGCGCCAGCGCGCCAGAGGGCTCTGCCACAGCACGGACATCTTCAAACAGATCTTTCATTGCGGCACAAATGGCATCGCTGTCGACGGTGATGATGTCATCGATGTATTCCTGACAGAGCCGGAAGGTTTCGCTGCCAATCCGTTTCACCGCCACCCCTTCGGCAAACAGCCCGACGCGCGGCAGATCGACCGGATGACCCGCCTCCAGCGCTGCTTTCAGGCAGGCTGAATCTTCTGACTCCACCGCAATCACTTTGATTTGCGGCATCAGCTGCTTGATCAGCACCGCGACGCCGGCTGCCAGACCTCCACCGCCAACCGGGACAAAGACCCGGTCGAGATGCGCATCCTGCTGCAGCAGCTCCATCGCCAGCGTGCCCTGTCCGGCTATGACGGCCGGATGGTCAAACGGCGGCACGAAGGTGTAACCGCGCTGTTCAGAGAGTTCTATCGCTTTGGCTTTCGCCTCGTCAAAGTTGGCCCCGAACAGGAAAGCCTCACCGCCAAATGCGCGCACCGCATCAACCTTGATGTCTGCCGTCGCCAGCGGCATCACAATCAGTGACTTGATGCCCAGCTTAGTGGCGGAGAGCGCCACGCCCTGCGCATGGTTACCGGCTGACGCCGTTACCACGCCGCGCGCTTTCTGCTCTTCGTTCAGACCGGCAATCATCGCGTAGGCACCGCGCACCTTAAAACTGTGCACCGGCTGACGATCTTCCCGCTTCACCAGAATGGTGTTGCCGAGACGCGATGAGATTTTTTCCATAACCTGCAGCGGCGTCACCTGTGCCACTTCATACACCGGTGAACGCAACACTGCGCGCAAATACTCGGCGCCACAAGGCGCCTCGGGTAGCGGTTGAGACTCGGCCATCGTTAGCCTCCCAGCTTGCTCTTATCGCGGACGGCGCCTTTGTCAGCACTGGTCGCGAGTAATGCGTAGGCACGCAGCGCAAAGGAGACTTCACGCTGACGATTGACCGGCGTATACGCCGCATCGCCACGTGCCTGCTGCTCTTCACGACGGGCGTGCAGTTCGTTATCCGGTACGGCGAGTTTGATACCGCGGTTAGGGATATCGATTTCGATGGTGTCGCCATCTTTGACCAGCGCAATGGTGCCGCCGTTGGCTGCTTCAGGCGAGGCGTGACCGATAGAGAGGCCCGACGTACCGCCAGAGAAACGACCATCGGTGATCAGCGCGCAGCTTTTGCCCAGCCCCATCGATTTCAGATAAGTGGTCGGATAGAGCATCTCCTGCATGCCTGGCCCGCCTTTTGGACCTTCGTAGCGAATGACGACCACATCGCCCGCAACGACTTTGCCGCCCAGAATCGCTTCAACGGCGTCATCCTGGCTTTCATAGACTTTGGCCGGACCGGTGAAGGTCAGGATCTCTTTGTCTACGCCCGCAGTTTTTACGATACAGCCATCTTCCGCGATGTTGCCGTAGAGCACGGCCAGACCGCCATCCTGCGAGTAAGCGTTTTCACGGGTACGGATACAGCCTTCGGCACGGTCATCATCCAGCGTGTCCCAGCGGCAGTTCTGTGAGAACGCCTGGGTGGTACGAATACCCGCCGGACCCGCGCGGAACATATCTTTTACCGCCTGATCTTTGGTCAGCATGATGTCGTACTGATCCAGCGTTTCACGCATGGTCTGCTGCAGGATATTACGGGCGCTGCTGTCGAACAGGCCGGCACGATCCAGCTCGCCGAGAATGGCGAAGACGCCACCCGCGCGATGCACATCTTCCATGTGGTATTTCGGGGTACTTGGCGCCACTTTACAGAGCTGAGGCACTTTGCGTGACAGGCGATCGATGTCGGAGATATTAAAGTCGATATCGCCTTCCTGTGCGGCTGCCAGCAGGTGGAGCACGGTGTTGGTGGAGCCACCCATGGCGATATCCAGCATCATGGCGTTCTCAAAAGCGGCCTTGTTCGCGATGTTACGCGGCAGCATGTTGACATCATCCTGCTCGTAATAGCGCTTGGTCAGGCTTACGATGCGCTTACCAGCATTGATGAACAGCTCTTTGCGATCGGCGTGCGTAGCCAGCAGTGAACCGTTGCCAGGCTGCGACAGACCGAGTGCTTCAGTCAGGCAGTTCATCGAGTTGGCGGTGAACATACCGGAGCAGGAGCCGCAGGTCGGACAGGCAGAGCGTTCGATCTGCTCGCTGTCGGCATCGCTGACGTTCGGGTTGGCACCCTGAATCATCGCATCTACCAGATCCAGCTTGATGATCTGGTCAGAAAGCTTGGTTTTACCCGCTTCCATCGGTCCGCCTGAAACGAAGATCACCGGAATATTGAGGCGCAATGACGCCATCAGCATACCCGGGGTGATTTTGTCGCAGTTAGAGATGCAGACCATGGCGTCGGCACAGTGGGCGTTGACCATGTACTCGACCGAGTCAGCAATCAGCTCACGCGACGGCAGTGAATACAGCATGCCGCCATGACCCATGGCAATACCGTCATCCACCGCAATGGTGTTGAACTCTTTAGCCACACCGCCTGCCGCTTCGATCTGCTCGGCGACAAGTTTACCAAGATCACGCAGGTGAACGTGGCCCGGCACAAATTGGGTGAATGAGTTAACCACAGCGATAATCGGCTTGCCGAAATCGTCGTCGGTCATTCCTGTCGCGCGCCATAAGGCACGGGCACCCGCCATATTGCGGCCGTGGGTGGTGGTGGCGGAACGGTACTTAGGCATACTCTATTTACTCCAGTAAGAATAAGCTCGCGGACGTCAGATGACGCCCGCGCTGTATCTGATTATGGGTTAACCGGATCTAACCAGCCCCATTTGTCTTCGGTTTCGCCGGTGAACAGGCCAAAGAAGGCCTCCTGGATGCGTTTGGTCACCGGGCCACGTTTGCCTTCGCCGACCTGAATGCGGTCAACGCTGCGCACCGGTGTAATTTCTGCCGCGGTGCCAGACATAAAGACTTCGTCAGCCAGATAGAGAGATTCACGCGACAGGGTCTGCTCACGCACTTCAATGCCCATATCACGCGCCAGCGTGATGATGGCATCGCGGGTGATGCCCGGCAGTGCTGAAGAGGTAAATGGCGGGGTAAAGAGCACGCCATCTTTAACTTCAAACAGGTTTTCGCCTGCACCTTCTGAGATCAGGCCATTAGTATCCAGCGCAATCCCTTCCTGATAGCCGTGACGACGGGCTTCGCTGCCCACCAGCAGTGAGGAGAGGTAGTTACCGCCCGCTTTAGCGGCGGTTGGCAGGGTGTTCGGTGCTACGCGGTTCCATGAGGAGACCATGGCATCGATGCCGTTCTCAAGGGCTTCAGCGCCCAGGTATGCGCCCCACGGGAACGCCGCAATGATCACATCGGTGGTGAAGCCGTCTGGCGGGTTCACGCCCAGGCCCACATCGCCGACAAAGGCCAGCGGACGGATATAAGCACTTTTCAGTTTGTTCACGCGGATGACTTCGCGGCACGCTTCCATCAGCTCATCAACGCTGCTTTTAATCGGGAAGCGGTAGATTTTGGCGGAGTCGTGCAGACGTTGCATGTGTTCGCGATGGCGGAACACAACCGGTCCTTTGTGAGAGTCGTAGCAGCGCACGCCTTCAAATACCGACGTACCGTAGTGCAACGCATGGGACATGACGCTGACCTTCGCCTCTTCCCACTTAACCATCTCGCCATTGAACCAAATAAAGTCTGCTTTCTTCGTGCTCATTGTTATTCCCTATCGCGGCTAAGCGCGGATTTGTTGTGTTGTCTGTTGTTGAATCTGAACGCATGCAACGTCGATCAATTTGCTTAACTGCGAAGACAGTAAATCGACGGAACGCTGACTGGCAACGGTCATTTCAATATTAATGTTTTCTGCGTTGGCGACTGAGGCCATGTTCATAGAACAGACCTGAAAACCGCGGTGACGCACTACGCGTAAAATGCGCTCCAATATTTCAGGGCGGAAACGGGCTTCGATAGACAATTGATGCTGGTTCATACAGTTTTCTCCATCATGTTTGCATTGCTGGCACCCGGCGGTACCAGTGGCCAGACGTTTTCATGCTCATCAATTGCAACATGCAGGAAGTAAGGACCTTCGCTGTTCAGCAGAGCATCAAGGGCGGCGTCGACCTGATCTTTACGGGTAATGCGCTGGCCGGGAATATTGAAAGCGCTGGCCAGCGTGAGGAAGTCGGGGTTGTCGGACAGATTGGTTTCACTGTAGCGGCCATCGAAAAACAGCTGCTGCCACTGACGCACCATGCCCAGACGCTGGTTATCCAGCAGCACGATTTTGACCGGCAGCTTGCCGCGCTTGATGGTACCCAGCTCCTGGATGTTCATCATGATGGAGCCATCGCCCGAGACACAGATAACCGTATCTTCCGGGCGTGCAACCTGCGCACCGATGGCGGCGGGTAAACCAAAGCCCATGGTGCCTAAGCCGCTGGAGGTGATGAAGTTCTCCGGCGCGCTGAATGCCATGTGTTGCGCCGTCCACATCTGGTGCTGACCGACGTCGGTGGTCACTACGGTATTGGCCGGTTTGCGATCGGAAAGCTGCTTCAGCAACAGCGGTGCATAGATCGCTTCGCCCGGATGGTCGTAGCGCCATGGGTGACTGGCCTTAAGCGCTTTCATCTCATCGCGCCAGGCGTTGATATGCAGAGGCTGACTCAGGGCGGGCAACAGTTCGTTGAGATCACCCTGCAGAGAGACATGTGCACGACGTAATTTATTTAACTCAGCGGGATCGATATCGAGATGAATCACGCTGGCATGGGGGGCAAAGGTGTCCAGCTTGCCGGTCACGCGGTCATCGAAACGGGCGCCGACCGCGATCAGTAAGTCACAACTCTGCACCGCCAGGTTGGCGGCTTTAGTACCGTGCATCCCCAGCATGCCGAGATACACCTCGCTGTGGGGGTCTACGCTGCCCAGCCCCTTTAAGGTGGCCACTGCCGGGATGCCGGTCTCTTCTGCCAGCGCGCGCAGTGCCGGAACAGCCTGTGCCAGGCCAACGCCTCCACCAACATAGAGCATTGGTTTTCTGGCCTGCGCCATCAGTGCGCGTGCTTCCTGAATCGCCTGATGCGGCAGCGCGCTTCCCTCTTCTACCGGAACCAGATGCGGGGCAGGTTCTCCCTGCGCAATCTGAATATCTTTAGGAATGTCCACCAGTACCGGACCCGGACGGCCTGACTGCGCCAGCGCAAAGGCTTCTGCCATGATGGCGGGCAGCTCATCTAACGATTCGACCAGGAAGCTGTGTTTGGTGCAGGCCAGCGACAAGCCCAGCACGTCGATTTCCTGAAAGGCGTCGGTGCCGATGAAGGCCGAGGTGACCTGACCGGTTACTGCCACGACCGGAACCGAATCCATCATGGCATCTGCCAGGCCGGTAATCAGGTTTGTCGCGCCAGGGCCAGAGGTGGCGATACAGACGCCGGTTTTGCCGGTTGAGCGCGCATAACCGATCGCCGCCATCACAGCGCCCTGCTCGTGACGACACAGTAGGTGTTCCACGCCGCCGTCGTAGAGCGCGTCGTATACCGGCATGATTGCGCCGCCAGGGTAACCGAATACGGTATTAACACCCTGCGCGCGTAAAGCCTGAACTACCCACTGTGCACCTGTCATCGCTATTCTCCTGTGTCCTGACCGGAACAACAGAATTTTATGCTACTGTTCATTGTTTGTTCCTTGTGGATTTACTGATATTTCCTCTGGTCGAAAAAAAACCCCCGGACCTTTCGGTGCGGGGGTTTTTTCGGATTCGAGGCTTGATTTCTAAGCCTTTCTTTCTCCAAGCGTTGCCCCGCACGGTAGGTTAATAACCACCACCACGCTAATCACGACCAGGCTAATCACTTGTAGAAGGGCTTTCATGTGTTGTTCAATTCTTTCGCTTGTTCGAAGTAATGCCTACAGAGTTATCATAGTCAGGGGGCATGACACAACTTTTTTTACAGAGTTTTTTTAGCGCCTGGCGCTAAATCGCGATCTATCAATTTGTAATATAAGAAATAATTACATGATGATAATTATTCATCACTTTACTGACGTAATAATGTTTTGGTGAATTTGCGCGCAGACACGCAGCGTTTTAACAGGTCGTGAAAAAACTTCTGATAGGTTGTGCAATGACCCGAATAGTGCTGATGATGCCCTGGCTTTCCTTTGATGCTGTCACCAGACTGACGGTAACAAGGAGCGAGTATGTCACTGTCAAAAGTTCTGACCCGGGCAGCGCTGGGAGTGGAAGCCCCGCTGGTGACCATCGAGGCACACATCAGTAACGGACTGCCTGCGTTAACGCTGGTGGGGCTGCCTGAAACCACGGTGAAAGAGGCGCGTGAGCGGGTACGCAGCGCCATTATCAACAGCGGTTTTGCCTTCCCGGCAAAACGCGTCACCATCAATCTGGCACCCGCAGATTTACCCAAAGAGGGCGGGCGGTATGACTTACCTATGGCGATTGCCATTCTGGTGGCCTCTGAGCAGCTTCCTGCCGACAAGCTGACGCACTATGAGTTTCTGGGTGAGCTGGCACTCGACGGTGCACTGTGCGGTGTACAGGGCGCGATTCCCGCGGCCATGGTAGCCATTCAGGCTGGACGACAGCTGGTCCTCTCCGCTGAGAATCAGTGTGATGCCGGGCTAATCCGTCAGGGCTCGTCGCTGGTTGCCTCTCACCTCAGCGAAGTGTGCGCCTTTCTGCGCAATGAACTCACATTACCGACAGCCCAATATCCTGAGCATCAGGGCGATGCACCTGCTGACGATCTCGCTGATATCATTGGTCAGGAACAGGGACGCAGAGCACTGGAGATCACTGCGGCTGGCGGGCACAACCTGTTGCTGATCGGGCCCCCTGGCACCGGTAAAACCATGCTCGCTACCCGGTTGCCCGGCATCATGCCCTCCTTAAGCGATCAGGAAGCACTGGAGTGTGCGGCAATCGCCAGCCTGGTGAACAGCAAGACCCTGCATCGACAGTGGCGCACCCGGCCTTTCAGGTCACCTCACCACAGCGCCTCTCTCTATGCTCTGATTGGCGGCGGCTCACTGCCACGGCCCGGTGAGATCTCCCTGGCGCATAACGGCGTGCTGTTTCTGGATGAATTACCGGAATTTGATCGCAAGGTGCTGGACTCCCTGCGCGAACCATTAGAATCGGGCATCATCGCTATTTCACGCGCACGGGCAAAAGTTACCTACCCGGCCCGGTTTCAGCTGATTGCTGCGATGAATCCAAGTCCAACCGGACACTATCAGGGACAGCATAACCGCTGCTCACCCCAGCAGGTGCTGCGTTATCTCAGTAAGCTATCCGGCCCATTTCTTGATCGTTTTGATCTTTCGCTGGAGGTGCCGCTACTCCCCAGCGGCATGCTCAGCGGTCAGCGCGCCAAAGCGGAAGCATCTGAGCAGGTTCGTCATCGGGTGGTCGCAGCGCGTGACATTCAGCTGGCTCGTGCAGGAAAAATAAATGCGCATTTAAACAATGCAGAGATTATGCGCTGGTGTCAGCCTGCTAAAGAGGATGCGGAGTGGCTGGAGTCAGTGCTGGAGAAGCTGGGTTTATCTGTACGGGCATGGCAGCGGATTTTAAAAGTGGCCCGTACCCTGGCCGATCTGGCTGGGGAAACAGACATCACCCGGCATCATCTGCAGGAAGCTGTCAGCTATCGCACGATAGATCGATTAATGATCCATCTGCATAACAGCCTGCAATAAAAAAGGGGCTTTCGCCCCTTCTCTGTTAATCGTCGCTGTCGGTGAAGTCTTCAACGGTGTCCATCTGCGGTTTACCGCCAGACAGCGTATGAAAACGTTTAGGACGCTTAATGCGGATCATATACTTAGACCATACACGTTCAGCTTCCGTTTGCGGCTCACGCACGCCACGACACACTTCAATAAACAAACGTTCTTCTTCGGTTGCAGGCTCACGCTTTGATAAATCCAGCTCATTAAAGGCAAAACCGTGGCGTTCAAGAAGCTGAGCTTCTTTAATAGTAAAGTCACCGTGGCGTGAGAAACCACGCGGGTAATGTTTGTTATCAAAGAAACGATTCTCTGTTGAGAAGCTTTCCGCCATGTTACACGCTCCTGATTTTCTAATGCCGTGCTGTTAATGGCGCGGAGTATTAGATAGGCTTGACAGAGTGTAAAACAAAACATTTAAATCTATACGACAAACATTTTTTGGGAGAACGCTGTGGATACGGAATTACTGAAAACTTTCCTGGAAGTGAGCAGAACTCGCCATTTCGGGCGTGCTGCAGAAGCACTTTACCTCACGCAATCTGCTGTCAGTTTTCGCATCCGTCAGTTAGAGAATCAGCTTGGCGTTAACCTTTTTACACGGCATCGCAATAACATACGTCTGACGGCGGCCGGAGAGCGACTGCTCCCCTATGCTGAAAGCCTGATGAGCACCTGGATGATGGCGAAGAAGGAGGTTTCTCACACTCAGCAGCACCATGAGCTTTCAATAGGTGCCAGTGCATCACTATGGGAGGCTTATCTGACGCCATGGCTACAGACGCTCTACGAGAATCGGGAGAGCCTGCACTTAGAAGCGCGCGTGGCACAACGACATCTGCTGGTTAAGCAACTCCATGAGCGCCAGCTGGATCTGTTGATCACCACTGAAGCACCTAAGATGGATGAGTTAACCAGTCAGCAGATTGGTCATATTTCACTGGCGCTTTTCTGCGCCCGGCAGAGCGAGAAGCGTGAAAAATATGATTATATCAAGCTGGAATGGGGAGCAGATTTTCATCAGCATCAGAGCTATCTCTCCGGGGCTGATGATGTACCGGTACTGACCACCACGTCGGCACATGTCACCCGTGAACTGCTACATACCACCGGAGCGTGCGCATTTCTGCCGGACTTTTGGCAGAGTGTGTACAGTGAGTTGATGGTGATTCCGGATACGCCCGTCGCCGTGCGTCCGCTCTATGCTGTCTGGTTGCAGAACAGCGATCAGCAGGCACATATCCGTCAGTTGCTTAAATTCCCGATTCTGGTCAGGCAAAACAGCTGAATTTGCAGGCAGGACAGTAGGCAGAGAAGATCAGAGGCCAGTTAGATTTAGCTGGTTTTTCTTTTTTGCTTTTTTAAAGGCAAAAAAAAATCCTTTGCCGAAGCAAAGGATCGTTTTCTGGCAGGGGCGGAGGGACTCGAACCCCCAACACCCGGTTTTGGAGACCGGTGCTCTACCAATTGAACTACGCCCCTAATAGGGTGGCGGAA